>Ga0209463_1000064_pt1 | contig 92478 bp, 74 predicted proteins | sample AgamicMgSfrz_FD_187169 | JGI IMG/M metagenome (GOLD analysis project Ga0209463, IMG submission 187169) | Agave microbial communities from Guanajuato, Mexico - Mg.Sf.rz (SPAdes) (version 2) | ecosystem: Host-associated > Plants > Phyllosphere > Phylloplane/Leaf | place: Guanajuato, Mexico... | reverse complement strand
GAGGCGCAGAGACGCAGAGGCGCAGAGACGCAGAGACGCAGAGACGCAGAGACGCAGAGACGCAGAGACGCAGAGACGCAGAGACGCAGAGACGCAGAGACGACAAATCGAGCCTACGCGGCGGATAGCCGGCTATCGCCCGCCACCCGCCGCACCCACGATCAGGCCAGCGACCGGAACAACCAGTAAAGCCCTGCTGCCAGTGCGATCGATGCCGGCAGCGTCAGCACCCATGCGAGGACAAGGCTGCGCACCGTGCTCCATTGCAGCCCGGAGCCGTTCGCCGCCATCGTGCCCGCGACACCCGACGACAGCACGTGCGTCGTCGACACGGGCAGCCCGTACATGTCGGCGGCGCCGATCGTCAGCATCGCGACGAGTTCGGCCGACGCACCCTGACCGTACGTCAGGTGCTGCTTGCCGATTTTTTCGCCGACGGTCACGACGATCCGCTTCCAGCCGACCATCGTGCCGAGGCCCAGCGCGATCGCGACGGCCACCTTCACCCACGTCGGAATGAACTTGGTCGCGTGGTCGAGCTGCTTGCGATAGTTGTCGATCGCGAGCTTGTCATCGGTGGCGAATGCGGGCTGGCCCGACTTCTCCATCAGACGAATGGCTTCGGAGACCAGATACATCGTGTTGCGCACGTTGTCGACGTCGCGCTGCGGCACGGCCGCCATCGAGCCCGACGCGCCGACGGCGGTCGCGAGCGACGTGGACAACTGCGCGACGGCCGGCAGCACGGCGGGCGTCAGTTCACGATGCTGCACGTAGTGTTCGACATCGGCGCGCGGGTTCGCGGACGGCGCGACGCCGTTCGTGTACTTCCCGAACGTCGCGGCCGCCTGGTTCGCGACCGCCACGAAAGTCTGCGATTCGGCGGGCGTGACGGCCTTGTTCAGCGCATAGGCGGTCGGCACCGTGCCGATCAGGATCAGCATGATGAGGCCCATCCCTTTCTGCCCGTCGTTCGATCCGTGCGCGAACGACACGCCGGTGCAGGTGAGGATCAGCAGGCAGCGAATCCAGAACGGCGGCGGCTGATCCTTCGGCGGCTCCTTGTACAGCTCCGGAATCCGCACGAGCGCCTTCAGCGCAAGCAGCAGCAGTGACGCACACAGGAACCCGACGATCGGCGAGAGCAGCAGCGACTTGCCGACGCCGAGCGCCTGGCCCCAGTCGACGCCGCTCGTGCCGGACGGGCCGTGCATCAGCTGGTTCATCAGCCCGACGCCGATGATCGACCCGATCAGCGTATGCGAGCTCGACGACGGCAACCCGAAATACCAGGTCGCGAGGTTCCAGACGATCGCGGCGATCAGCAGCGCGAACACCATCGCGAAGCCCGAGCCGCTGCCGACCTGCAGGATCAGCTCGACCGGCAGCAACTGCAGGATGCCGAACGCGACGGCGCCGCTCGAGACCATCACGCCGAGGAAGTTCCACATGCCCGACCAGATCACCGCCACGTTCGGCGTCAGCGAGTGCGTATAGATCACGGTCGCGACCGCATTCGCGGTGTCGTGGAAGCCGTTGACGAATTCGAAGCCGAGCGCGATCAGCAGTGCGGCGCCGAGCAGCAGGTACGGGAACAGCGTCCCTTCGCGGACCGGCGCCAGATCGGCGACCAGGTGCGTGGCGATATAGACGGCGCCGAGCACGAGCACCAGCAGGAACGCGGCATAGCCGACCTGTCTGGTGCGTGCGACGGAGCCCGGATTGTTCGGGGCGGACGAAGCGGGTTGATTCATGACGGCATCTCGTGAGGGAACCGCGTCCGATGCTAGCTGCGGCTAGCAGTCAGTTTGATGACAGTCGGGATGACGAACGGTGTGTCTTACGGGATGTAAGGCGGACGGCGGCATGCGACGCGCCGGAGCGCGTCGTCGGCTCACATAGTGAACATCACAGTGCCTTACGCGCCGGTGTCGCGTGGGTCATCGTCCGTCGTGGCCAACGTCCAGCCGGCCGGCGACGCGACGAACGTCGTGCACGACAGCGGCGCGACGTCGAGACGCGCGGTCGCTTCGGGAGCCATCCGCAGCACATGCGCGATGGCCGCGCGGACGATCGGCGCATGCGTGATCGCGATGACGTCGCGATCGGGTGGCAGCACGTTCAACCAGGTGCCGATCCGATGCGCGGCGGCGTCGAACGATTCGCCGCGATGCGGCGACGCGGACGGCGTGCCGAGCCACGCGGCAAGTTCGTCAGGCAGGTCGCGGGCGAGATCATGCAGCCGCTTGCCGCGCCAGTGGCCGTAATCGATGTCGCGCAGCGTGTCGTCGATATCGGCGTGCAGCCCGAGTGCGTCGGCGGTCTGCCTGGCGCAGCGTGCCGGGCTGCACAGCACGAGCGAGTCGGCGACGGCCTTCCACCGACCACGCAGCGCAGCAGCTTCGGCGAGCCCGTGCGCGTCGAGCGGATCGTCGTCGGGAAACGTGCCGGTGCGCATCGCGCGGGTCGAGGCGTGCGCGATCAGGCGCAGTGAGGCAGGTAGGGTCATGTCGGTTGTCGGATGATCCGGAACGGGGCGTGCTCGCGCATGTGTCATCGCTTCAATACGCGAACGTTCGCGCGTACAATTCGCCCGATACGAAGCGCGGAAGCCGGTGCAATTCCGGCGCGGTCGCGCCACTGTAACCGGGGAATCGATGATCCCGGAAGCCAGACCTGCCTTCGTACCCATCCATCATTTGTCGGGGCGCGATTCCCCTGAGGTGCATCCATGAGCGAAGCAGTGCTGAAGCCGGCGGTCGTGCCGGCACCCATCCCCGTCCGTGAGCTGTTGCCGTGGGCCGTGTTCGTCGGCCTGATCCTGCTGCTCGCGCTGTATTTCGTCGGTGCGGAACAGGGCGCGACGTCGCTCGTGCCGGGCATGCTCGTACACGAATTCGTCCACGACGGCCGCCATCTGCTCGGCTTTCCCTGCCACTGACGCGGAGCCTACGATGGTCGGAAAGCTGCTCATGCGCGGGATGCTCGCAGGCATCGCCGCAGGCCTCCTCACGTTCGGTTTCGCGAAAATTGTCGGCGAACCGCAAGTCGATCAGGCGATCGCCTTCGAAGAAAAAACCACCGCCGCCCAAGGCGAGGCGCCGGAGCCCGAGCTGGTCAGCCGCCACACGCAGGCCGGCCTTGGCTTGCTGACGGGCGTCGTGACGTACGGCGCGGCATTCGGCGGGCTGTTCTCGCTGGTCTTCGCGTATGCGTACGGACGCGGCAGCCGCCTGCCGGCACGGCCGCTGGCCGCGTGGCTCGCGCTGGCGGCATTCGTCGCGCTCGTGATCGTGCCGAACCTCAAGTACCCGGCCAATCCGCCGTCGGTCGGCGACCCCGACACGATCGGTTATCGCACCGGCCTGTTCTTCCTGATGATCGCGATCTCGGTCGCGACGATGGTGTTCTCGGTCGGCGTGCGCCGCCATCTGCTGGCGAAGCTCGGCCAGTGGAACGCGTCGATCGTCGCCGGGCTCGTGTTCGTCGCGATCATCGCGGCCGTGCAGGTCGGGCTGCCGTCGGTCAGCGAGTTGCCGGCCGATTTCCCGGCGGCGTTGCTGTGGAGGTTCCGCGTGGCGGCGATCGGCATGCAGGTGATCATGTGGACGACGATCGGCCTGCTGTTCGGCGCGTGGGTCGAGCGCGGCGAACGCGCCGGCATGCGCGCCGCCTGAGCGCGGGGCAAACGGGCGCGCCTAGCGCAGCATGCGCGGCGCGCTCCACGTCGATTCGCGCGCCAGCGCGACGAATGCGGCCAGATAGTCGATCGCTGCGTCCGCTTCGCGGATGCCGAGGAAGATCTGCTTCGCGATGCCTTTCTTGCCGAGCTTGACCGGCACGACCGGCATCCGGTCCGCATACTCGTCGGCGAGCCACCGCGGCAGTGCTGCCACGCCGCGCCCACTCGCGACCATCTGCAACATGATGTCGGTCGTCTCGATCGACTTGTGCCGCCTCGGCACGATGCCGGCCGGCGTCAGGAACTGGTTGTAGATGTCGAGCCGGTCGGTTTCGACCGGGTACGTGATCAGGACCTCGTCGGTCAGTTGCTCGGGCGTCACGTGGTCGACGTTCGCGAACCGGTGCGAATCCGCGACCACCAGCACCTGTTCGTAGTCGAACACGGGATCGAAGCGCAGCCCCGGCTTGTTCAGCGGATCGGGCGTCACGAGCACGTCGATGTCGTAACCGAACAGCGCGCCGATGCCGCCGAACTGGAAGCGCTGCTTCACGTCCACGTCGACGTCGGGCCAGCGCGACAGGTACGGCGACACGACCTTCAGCAGCCACTGGTAGCACGGATGGCACTCCATCCCGATGCGCAGCGTGCCGCGCTCGCCCTTCGCGTACTGCTTCATCCGCTCCTCGGCGAGCTCGAACTGCGGCAGCAGCCGGTTCGCCAGCTTCAGCAGATACTGGCCGCCCTGCGTGAGCCGCAGGCCGCGGCCTTCCCGATCCCAGATCGGCGTGCCGAGCTGCTGCTCGATCTTCCGGACGGTGTGGCTGAGCGCCGATTGCGTGAGGTGCAGCGCATTGGCCGCCGCGGTCAGCGAGCCCTGACGCTCGACTTCACGAATGACGACGAGATGGAATCGTTCCAGCATGGATCGCGCGCATCCCACGGATGCATGAAAAATGTTAATGGATGAATGAAATAATGCCATTTTATTTCATGGTTTGAAATCCCTATGATGGCTACCGGATCTACTCTTTCTTCTGGACGGCAGCTTCATGGTCACGACACACAACCTCGGTTTTCCGCGCATCGGCGCGAAGCGCGAACTCAAGTTCGGTCTCGAACGCTACTGGAAGGGCGAATCGTCGCGCGACGAACTGAAGGCGCTCGGTGCCGAGCTGCGCCGGCGCCACTGGCACGACCAGCGCGATCTCGATCTCGCGCCGATCGGCGACTTCGCGTTCTATGACCAGGTGCTCGACATGAGCTTCACGCTCGGCAACTTGCCGAAGCGCGTGCAGGATTTCCACGGCGATGCGCTCGACAATTATTTCCGCGTCGCGCGCGGCCGGTCCGCGCAGTCGGCGGAGGAGCACGCCGCGTGCTGCGGCGGTGTCGCGGCCGGCGAAATGACGAAGTGGTTCGACACGAACTATCACTACATCGTGCCGGAGTTCCATGCGGACACGAACTTCTCGCTCGATCCGTCGCGTCTGCTGCAGCAACTGGCCGAAGCGAACGCGCAGGGCGTGAATGCGAAACCGGTGATTCTCGGCCCGGTCACGTATCTGTGGCTCGGCAAGGCGAAGGACGATTCGGATCGCCTCGCGCTGCTGCCGAAGCTGCTGCCGGTGTACGGTGCGCTGCTCGACACGCTGACCGCGCAGGGCGTCGAATGGGTGCAGATCGACGAGCCGATCCTCGTGACCGAACTCGACGCCGAATGGCGTCAGGCATTCCGCATCGCGTATGCGGCGCTCGAAACGCGCCGCATCAAGCTGCTGCTCGCCACGTACTTCGGCCAGCTTCAGGACAACCTGGCGCTCGCGGCGTCGCTGCCGGTCGACGGCCTGCATATCGACGCAATCAACGCCCGCGACGAAGTCGACGCGCTGATGCGTGAGCTGCCGGCCGAACGCGTGCTGTCGGTCGGCGCGATCAACGGCCGCAACATCTGGAAGACGGACCTGAACGCGGCGCTCGACTGGCTCGAACCGCTCGCGAAGCAACTGGGCGATCGCCTGTGGCTCGCGCCGTCGTGCTCGCTGCTGCACGTGCCGGTCGACCTCGCGAGCGAGGAGAAGCTCGACGCGGAAATCCGCTCGTGGCTCGCATTCTCGCTGCAGAAGCTCGACGAGCTGAAGGTGCTCGCGACCGCACTGAACGAAGGCCGCGACAAGGTAGCCGACGCGCTCGCCGCGAATGCCGCCGCGATCGATTCGCGCCGCCGTTCGCCGCGCGTGAACAACCCGGCGGTGAAGGCCGCGATCGCCCGCGTCGACGCGCGGCTCGGCAATCGCACGAGCCCCTATACACAGCGTGCGTCGAAGCAGTCGGCGCGCCTGAACCTGCCGGCGTTCCCGACGACGACGATCGGCTCGTTCCCGCAGACCGCCGAAATCCGCCAGGCGCGCAGCCGGTTCAAGGCCGGCGCGCTGGACGAGGCCGGCTATCGCGCGGCGATGCAGGCCGAGATCGAACGCAGCGTGCGCGAACAGGAATCGCTCGAACTCGACGTGCTCGTGCATGGCGAAGCCGAGCGCAACGACATGGTCGAATACTTCGGCGAGCAGCTCGACGGCTATGCATTCAGCCAGTTCGGCTGGGTGCAGTCGTACGGTTCGCGCTGCGTGAAGCCGCCGATCCTGTTCGGCGACATCAGCCGCCCGAAGGCGATGACGGTCGAATGGATCACCTATGCGCAGTCGCTGACGCGCAAGCCGATGAAGGGCATGCTGACCGGCCCCGTGACGATCCTGAACTGGTCGTTCGTGCGCGACGACCAGCCGCGCGCGGTGTCGTGCTACCAGCTTGCGCTGGCGATCCGCGAGGAAGTGCTCGATCTCGAGAAGGCCGGCGTGCGCGTGATCCAGATCGACGAGGCGGCGCTGCGCGAAGGGCTGCCGCTGCGCCGCGCGCAATGGAGCGAATACCTGAAGTGGGCGGTGGAGTCGTTCCGCATCACCGCGAACGGCGTGCAGGACGACACGCAGATCCACACGCACATGTGCTATTCGGAGTTCAACGACATCATCGCGTCGATCGCCGACATGGATGCCGATGTGATCACGATCGAGACGTCGCGCTCGGACATGGAGCTGCTCGACGCGTTCGACACCTTCAAGTATCCGAACGAAATCGGGCCGGGCGTGTACGACATCCATTCGCCGAACATCCCGACGCAGGATCACATCGTCGGGCTGATGAAGAAGGCCGCCGAGCGGATTCCGGCGGAACGTCTGTGGGTGAACCCGGATTGCGGCCTGAAGACGCGTCAGTGGGCGGAAGTGATTCCGGCGCTGACGAACATGGTCGCCGCCGCGAAGATGCTGCGCAATCAGGTGCAGTAACTACGCGACAGGGCACCGTGCGGTACCGTCGCGGTCGACGATCGATGACGGAACGAAAAAACGACCCGCGAAAGCGGGTCGTTTTTCGTCATGCATGCATGTGCGACAGGTGCTACGCGGTGCGCGTGCCGCGCGGCAGCGCGTCGTCCGTCTTGCCGGTCGCGCCCGCATCGTCGATGCTGACGCGGCGCGAGATCAACCACACGCACAGCGACGACAGCACGGCGGCACTCGCGTACTGGATCGCGAGCGGCCACCATTGCGGCGCTGTGTTCTGCGCGATGATGGTCGCGACCAGCGGCGTGAGGCCGCCGGCGAGCGCGCCGCACACCTGGTACGCGATCGAGATCGCCGTATAGCGAATCCGCGCGACGAAGATGCCGCTGACGAAGCCCGCGACGACCGAGTAGTAGCCCGATTCCGCGAGCGTCGCGAGGCCGACGCCGACCGTGATCGACACCGGCGTGCCCAGGTGCACGAGCGGCAGCATCACGAACGGGACGATCATCGCCCACGCGCCGGTGATCAGCAGCACGCGCGTGGTGCCGAAGCGCTGCGCGAGGAACGCGGCCGCGAGCTGCACGACGAACTGCAGCACCGCGACGATCGTCATGCAATGCAGCACCATCGACCGGTCGAGCGACAGGAACTGCGTCGCATAACTGATCATGAAGATGTTGCTGAAATACACGCCGGCGATACCGTACACGTTCGCGCCGATCGCGAGCAGCAGCAGCGGCCAGACCTTGAGCGCTTCGCGCAGCGGTTTCTGCGCGATGTTGCCGCTCTTCCTGACTTCCTCGAACTCGGGCGACTCCGACACGCTCGCGCGGATCACGAAACCGACGATCAGCAGCACCGAGCTCGCGAGGAACGGCACGCGCCAGCCCCAGCTCATCATGTCGTCCTTCGACAGCGTGCTGATCGCGCCGAACGCGAGCATCGACAGGATCAGGCCGCTCGCGCTGCCGAGCTGCGCGAACGACGCGAAGAAGGTGCGCTTGCCTTCGGGCGCGTGCTCGCCGGCCAGCAGCACCGCGCCGCCCCATTCGCCGCCCACCGCGATGCCTTGCAGCACGCGCATCAGCACCAGCAGGATCGGTGCGATCACGCCGGCTTGCGCATGCGTGGGCAGCAGGCCGATCGCGACCGTCGACACGGCCATCAGCATCAGCGTCGCGAGCAGCGACCGCTTGCGGCCGAAGCGGTCGCCGAGATAGCCGAACATCACGCCGCCGAGCGGCCGCGCGAAGAAGCCGACCGCGAACGAGCCGAACGACGCGAGCAGGCTGATGAAGCGGTTTTCGCCGGGAAAGAACAGCGGCCCGAATACGATGGCGGCGGCGGTCGCATAACTATAGAAGTCGTACCACTCGATCGTGGTGCCGACGAACGAAGCGAGCGCCGCCCGCTTCGGCTGCTTGACGGAAGTCCCCATCTCGATGTGTGCTCCTCTGGAATCCTCTGATTTTGGAATAGTGGCGGCGCCGCGATCAGTCGCGGTACGCGACGCCCGGCAGCACGCACAGCAGCTCGTACGCGAGGTTCGCGCCGAGCAGCGCCGTGGTGCCGAACGGGTCGTACGGCGGCGCGACTTCGACGAGATCGCAGCCGACGATGTTCAGCCCCTTCGCGCCGCGGATGATCTCGAGCGCCTGCGGCACCGTGAGGCCCGCGATTTCCGGCGTGCCGGTGCCCGGCGCATAGGCCGGATCGATGCCGTCGATGTCGAACGTGATGTAGACGGGCGTGTCGCCGATGCGCGCGCGCACTTCCTCCATCAGCGGCGCGAGCGACTTGTTCCAGCATTCCTCGGCCTGGACCACGCGGAAGCCCTGCTCGCGGCACCAGTCGAAATCCTCGGCCGCGTAGCCGGTGCCGCGCAGGCCGATCTGCGTGACCTTGTCGCCGTGCAGCAGCCCTTCCTCGACCGCGCGGCGGAACGGCGTGCCGTGCGCGATCTTTTCGCCCATCATCGTGTCGTTCACGTCGGCGTGTGCATCGACGTGGATCAATGCAACCTTGCCGTGCTTGCGGTGGATCGCGCGCAGGATCGGCAGCGCGATCGTATGGTCGCCGCCGAGCGTGATCGGCTTGCAGTCGTGCTCGAGAATCGCGTCGTACGCGGCCTCGATGCGGGCGATCGAATCGTGCAGGTTGTACGGATTGATCGCGACGTCGCCGATGTCGGCGATCTGCAGCGAATCGAAGGGTGCTGCGCGCGTGGCCATGTTGTACGGGCGCAGCAGCACGGATTCGGTACGGATCTGGCGCGGGCCGAAGCGCGCGCCGGTGCGGTTGGAGGTGCCGAGATCGAACGGCACGCCGACGAAACAGGCGTCGAGGCCTTCGGCGCTCGACACGTGCGGCAGGCGCATCATCGTTGCGATGCCGCCGCAGCGCGGCATTTCATTGCCGCCGAGCGGCTGGAAATGGGTGTGGTCGTTCATGGGGTCGTCTCATCCGATGTGGGGTGCCGTATCATGCGACGCGGCCTGGCGCACAGTTTTACGCGCTCCGCGGGGAAAGAAGAATGCGAAGATATCGACGTAAACATCGATCTTCATCGATGTATGGAAGGGGATGAACGTGCTGGGGAATCTGTCGACCCTCGATCTGCGGTTGATCCGCGTGTTTCTCGCGGTCACGGACGCGGGCGGCGTGTCGGCCGCGCAGGCGGTGCTGAACGTCGGCCAGTCGACCATCAGCGCGCAACTGTCGTCGCTCGAGACGCGGCTCGGCTACCGGCTTTGCGAGCGCGGCCGCAGCGGCTTCCGGCTCACGCCGAAGGGCGAGCGGTTCCATGCGATGAGCCGCAAGCTGCTGGCCGCGCTCGACGAATTCGGGATGGCCGCGCGGCACATGGACCGTCAACTGGTCGGCACGCTGAACATCGGCCTGATCGGCCATACGCCGGTGAGCCAGAATGCGCGGATCGCCGAGGCGATCGCCGCGTTCCGCACCCGCGACGAGGCCGTGCGTTTCTCGATTTCGGTGCGCGCGCCCGGCGATCTCGAGGAAAAGCTGCTGAGCAACGAGATCCAGATCGCGGTCGGCTACTTCTGGCATCGCGTGCCGACGCTGCACTACACGCCGCTGTTCATCGAGCGGCAGATCGCGTACTGCGGCCGCGGCCATCCGCTGTTCGACGGCGCCGGCACGCTGACGCCGGCCGACGTCGCCGGCTTCGAGTGGGCCTGGCGCTCGTATCCGCTGCCGGAGGCGCAGATGTCGACGACGCCCGATCGCGTGACCGCGACCGCCGACAACATGGAGGCCGTCGCGCTGCTGATCCTGTCCGGCCATCATCTCGGCTACCTGCCGCAGCACTTCGCGGCGCCGTATGTCGCGCAGGGGCTGCTCGCGCCGCTCAATCCGGATCGACTGCACTACGAGGTCACGTTCCACATGGTCGTGGCGCGCGACGGGCGCGGCGATCCGGTCGTCGAAGCGTTTCTCGAGGATCTCGAACGCGCGCATCAGTCGCCCGACGTGGTGTGACTCCGGTGCGGCCGACAATGTAAACGAGCGTTGCGCCCGGGCGGCTTGCCGGCCCGGCGCGCGTCACGGCACCGGCAGCCCGGCGTCGTGCTTCACCTCGCGCAGCGACAGCGCCGATTCGATCGACGTCACGCCCGGCAGCATCCGCAGCGAATCGCGCAGGAACGTGCCGTAGTCGTCGAGATCGCGCGCGACCACCTGCAGCAGGTAGTCGGCCGTGCCCGCGACGTTGTGGCACGCGAGAATCCGCTCGATGCCGAGCACTTCCCGTTCGAACCGGTCGGCGACCTTGCGGTCGTGCGTCGCGAACCGCACGAGCACGAACGCGACCACGCCGAAACCCAGCGCCTGGCGCGACAGTTGCGCGCGATAGCGCTCGATGTAGCCGTCGTTTTCGAGGCGTTTCAGGCGCCGTGCGCAAGGCGTTTCGGACAGGCCAACGGATTCGGCGAGCCGCGCGATCGGCAGGCGGCCGTCGCGCTGCACCGCAGCGAGGATCGCGCGGTCGGTTTTGTCGAGGTCGATCATGTTAGCGGAATCCTTGTCGTAATTTCATGATTGTGGCGGATTCCCCTATGAATCGCCAATTCCGAGCCAAAGATGGCCAGTAATCCCTCCGCCTTCAGCGGCAACATATCGTCAATGAAGGACGGGGGCAGACCATGATTTCCACGCATTTGCTGTTGATTTATCTCGCCGCGCTGGCGGCCATTTACGCGGTACCGGGGCCCGACATGGCGCTCGTGCTGCAGACCAGCATCGGCCGCGGCGTGCGGCCGGGGATGGCGGCGGCGGCCGGCCTGTCGCTCGCGCGCACCGTGCACGTGACGCTGTCGGCATGCGGCGTCGCGGCGTTGATTCGCAGCGCGCCGTGGCTCTACGAGGTGATCCGCTATGGCGGCGCGCTTTATCTCGCGTATGTCGCGATCCAGGTATTCCGCTCGCCGGTGTTCGCGCTCGGCGACGGCGACGCGCCGGCGGGCGAACTGCGGCAGTCGTTCGTGAAGGGACTGCTGACCAACCTGCTGAACCCGAAGGCGCTGCTGTTCTGCTCGGTGCTGCTGCCGCAGTTCGTGCGGCCCGAGGTCGGGCCGGTCGTCTGGCAGATGTTCGAGCTCGGCGCGCTGCTGGTGGCGGCCGGCGTGTGCTTCGACCTCGCGTGCGTGTTCGGCGCATCGCGCATCGCGGCGTGGATGCGCGCGCATCCGCTCGCGCAGACGGTGCAGCGCTGGACCTTTTCCGCGGCGTTGATCGGTTTCGCGCTGCGGCTGTCGATGGACTGAGGGTAGCGCCGACATGGCCGCCGCGCGGATCGATCGGCCGCGCAGGCAGGCCCATGCTCGAATCGATACGGGCCGCGCGCGATGCCGGCCTTCCCGCGTGCGCCTTGCCGCGGAAGGGCGTGCGCGCAAATCGTCTGACTGTTCTAAACTTCCTGTTACTTCGCACGGCGCAAACGCGCCGTCGCGAATCGACTGACCGAACGGAACCGTCTTCCGCAGGCTATGTCCGATTTCCTGGCTGTTCCGTGCAACGCGGTACCAAGGAGGGTCTGAACATGGCAAGGCATCTTCAAGCCGACCGTGAACCCCGCATCGTCGCCGAGTCCAAGTGTCTCGGCCAGTGCGATCCGGCAGAACGCATCCACGTCACGATCATGTTGCGGCGGCAGGAAGAAGGGCAACTCGACGCATTGGTTCACCAGCTCGCCACCGGCGACGCCCGTGCAAAACCGGTGTCGCGCGACGCATTCGCGCAGCGTTTCTCCGCCAATCCCGACGACATTCGCAAGACCGAGGACTTCGCACACCGTCATCAGCTCACGGTCGATCGCGTCGATCCGGTCGAGAGCGTCGTCGTGCTGTCCGGCACGATCGCGCAGTTCGAAGCCGCGTTCAGCGTGAAGCTCGAGCGTTTCGAGCATCGGTCGATCGGCCAGTATCGCGGTCGCTCGGGCCCGATCGTGTTGCCCGACGATATCGGCGACGCGGTAACCGCCGTGCTCGGCCTCGACAGCCGCCCGCAGGCGCGGCCGCACTTCCGCTTCCGTCCGCCGTTCAAGCCGGCGCGCGGCGCGGCGGCCGTCACGTTCACGCCGATCCAGCTCGCGTCGCTGTACGACTTTCCGGCCGGCGACGGCGCCGGGCAATGCATCGCGATCATCGAGCTCGGCGGCGGCTATCGCGCGGCGGACATCCAGCAGTATTTCCGTGGGCTCGGCATCACGACGCCGCCCAAGCTCGTCGACGTGAACGTCGGCACCGGCCGCAATGCGCCGACCGGCGAGCCGAACGGCCCGGACGGCGAAGTCGCGCTCGACATCGAAATCGCCGGCGCGATCGCACCGGCCGCGAAGATCGCGGTGTACTTCGCGCCGAACAGCGACGCGGGCTTCATCCAGGCCGTCAACGCGGCCGTGACCGACAAGACCAACCAGCCGTCCGTGATCTCGATCAGTTGGGGCGGCCCGGAAGCGATCTGGCAGGCGCAGTCGGCACAGGCGTTCAACCGCGTGCTGCAGGCGGCCGCCGCGCAGGGCATCACCGTGTGCGCGGCGTCGGGCGACAGCGGCTCGGGCGACGGGCTGCAGGACGGCGCCGATCACGTCGACTTTCCCGCGTCGAGCCCGTACGTGCTCGGCTGCGGCGGCACGCAGCTCGACGCGCTGCCGGGGCAGGGCATCCGCAGCGAGGTCACGTGGAACGACGAGGCATCCGGCGGCGGGGCGGGCGGCGGCGGCGTCAGTGCGCTGTTCGACCTGCCGGCGTGGCAGCAGGGGCTGAAGGTCGCGCGCGCTGACGGCAGCAGCACGCCGCTCGCGAAGCGCGGCGTGCCCGACGTGGCCGGCGACGCGTCGCCGCAGACGGGCTACGAAGTGTCGGTGGCCGGCACGCCCGCGGTGATGGGGGGCACGAGCGCGGTCGCACCGCTGTGGGCGGCGCTGATCGCGCGGATCAATGCGGCGAACGGCGCGTCGGCCGGCTGGATCAATCCGGTGCTGTACAAGCATCCGGGCGCGCTGCGCGACATCACGAAAGGCTCGAACGGCACCTATGCGGCCGCGTCCGGCTGGGACGCCTGCACGGGCCTCGGCAGCCCGAACGGCGCGCAGCTCGCCACGATCCTCGCGCGCAAACCGTCGAGCTGACGCACGGGCACACGCCTTTCCGTTCGACGCGGGTGCTCTGCCCGCGTCTTTTTTCACCTCCAGGAGCAGCACGATGGACATCGATTCCGCATCTTCCGGCGGCGTGTATCCGCTGCATCACGGCGACCACAATTCGCATGGCGTGCCGCCGACCATCAACCCGGTCGCGCTGAGCCACGGCCGCGACCAGCCGTTCTTCGATCCGGTCGCGTACGGCAACGGCCCCGACGACTCGGTGACCGACACGACCGAGGCGGCCGCGATCACGCACCACACGATCCTGATCGACGGGAAGCGGATCGCGTACACGGCGACGGTCGGCCACCTCGTGACCGTCGATCCGAGCAGTTCGCAGCCGGCCGCGAAGATTTTCTACGTCGCGTTCACGGCCGACGGCGCGAAGGAGGAAACGCGGCCCGTGACGTTCTTCTATAACGGCGGGCCCGGTTCGTCGTCGGTGTTCGTGCTGCTCGGCTCGTTCGCGCCGAAGCGCATCAAGACGTCGATGCCGGGGTTCACGCCGCCCGCGCCGTACCAGATCGAAGACAACCCGGACAGCATGATCGACCACAGCGACCTGGTGTTCATCAACCCGGTCGGCACCGGCTATTCGGCGGCCGTCGCGCCGAACAAGAACCGCGACTTCTGGGGCGTCGACCAGGATGCGGATTCGCTGAAGCAGTTCATCAAGCGCTACCTGACGAAGAACAACCGCTGGAATTCGCCGAAATACCTGTTCGGCGAATCGTACGGCACCGCGCGCAGCTGCGTGCTCGCGTACAAGCTGCACGAGGACGGCGTCGACCTGAACGGCGTCACGCTGCAGTCGTCGATCCTCGATTACCGGCAGGCCGGCAACCCGGTCGGCACGCTGCCGACCGCCGCGGCCGACGCGTGGTATCACAAGAAACTCGGCATCAAGCCGGCGCCGGCCGATCTCGGCGCGTTCGTCGAGGAAGTCGCGCAGTTCGCGCGCACCGACTATCTGAGCGCGCTGCGCGCGGTGCCGCATGCGAACCCGGCCACCGTGCAGAAACTGTCCGCATACACGGGCATCGATACGGCGACGCTGCAATCGTGGGGGCTCGATATCGCGGGCTACGACACGCGCGGCAATTCGCTGTTCCTGACGACGCTGCTGTATGCGCAGGGGCTCGCGCTCGGTTCGTACGACGGCCGCGTGACCGGGATCTCGTCGGGTATCGCCGGCAAGATCGACCCGAATTCGGGCGGCAACGATCCGACGATGACGGCCGTGACGGGCGTCTATACGGCGATGTGGAACAGCTACCTGAACGAGCAGTTGAAGTTCACGTCGAACTCCGCGTTCACGGACCTGAACGATCAGGCCTTCAAGAACTGGGATTTCAGCCACATCGACCCGACCGGCGCGCAGCAGGGCATCGATGCGCAGGGGAACGTGATCCTCTACACGGCCGGCGATCTCGCCGCGGTGATGGCGCTGAACGTCGACCTGAAGGTGCTGTCCGCGAACGGCTTCTACGATTTCGTGACGCCGTTCTACCAGACCGTGATCGATCTGCAGCAGATGCCGCTGGAGGACCAGAAGGTGCGGCAGAACCTGTCCGCGCGGTTCTATCCGTCGGGGCACATGGTGTATCTCGACGGTGGCTCGCGCACCGCGCTCAAGCGCGATCTCGCGGCAATGTACGACGCGACGGTCAGCGATACGGGCGCGCGGATGCGGATTCGCGCGCTGCAGGCGAAGAAGACGGGCGGCAACGCGTAGCGTTGCCCGTCGAGTGGAAGCCGCGCGCAGCCGGGAGGGTGCGCGCGGCGGTAGGTCGGCTGAGGGAGGCGGCCGGCTTGCTTATGCGGCCGGCCAGTCGAACATCGTGTACGGCAGCGCGCGCTTGTGGCGCGAGCCGTCGTAGAAGCGCAGCACCGTTTCATACACGCGATCGGCGACCGGCTTGCCTTCGAGGAAATCGTCGATCTCGTCGTAGGTCACGCCGTACGCGTGCTCGTCGGGGCGCAGCGGGCGCAGCTCCTCGAGGTCGGCCGTCGGCACCTTCATCACGATCAGCTCCTCGCCGCCGAGCGCGCGCGCCACCCCGCGCACGCGCCGCTTGCTCAGGCCCGCGAGCGGCAGGATGTCCGCGCCGCCGTCACCGAACTTCGTGAAGAAACCCATCAGCGATTCGGCCGCGTGATCGGTGCCGATCACGATGCCGCGCCGTGCGCCGGCCACCGCGTACTGCGCGATCATGCGCTCGCGCGCCTTGATGTTGCCGTGCACGAAATCCTGCTGCGCCGGGGTTTCGAACGCGTGGCCGGACGCGACCAGCGAACGGAGCATCGCATCGGCGGCCGGCTTTACGTCGACCGTCAATACCTCGTCCGCGCGCACGAACGCCAGTGCGCGTTGTGCATCCTCTTCGTCGTTCTGCACGCCGTTCGGCAAGCGCATCGCGATGAAGCGCGCGTCGTAGCCGTCGGCGCGCAGGCGCTCGACCGACAGTTGCGCGAGCCGGCCGGCCGTCGACGAATCGACGCCGCCGCTGATGCCGAGCACGTAGGTCCGCAGGCCGGTCGAACGAAGGTACTGCGCGAGGAAATCGATGCGGCGGGCGATTTCGGCCTCGGCGTCGAAGTGCGGGGCGACGTTCAGTTCGGCAATGATCGCGCGTTGGCGGCTGGCGTAATCGGCGGAGGTCATGAGGGAAGATCCGGAACGAATTGCAAGGCGCTCATCATAAGCGCAATCGCGGCGTGCCGCCGCGCCGGACCTGCGTTTCCGGCGGTGTCGCGTTGCATCGACGAGACGCGGCGCATCGCCGTGGTGCGTGGTGCGCCGGGCGGGTGCAGGAAGCCGAGCGGAGGCTGCACGATGGCCCGCGTCAGCGCCGTGCGAGCACGACGCCCACCAGTGCGAGCGCGAAGCCCGCGAGCTGGATCGGCGCGAGCGTTTCGCCGAACAGACCGTAACCCTGCAGCGCGGCCAGCGGCGGCGCGAGGAACAGCAGCGACGTCGCGCGCGCCGCATTGCCGCGCCGCAGCATCCACATCAGCATCGTGACCGCGCCGCCCGACAGGAACACGACGCCCCACACGAGCGACACCCACAGCGCCGGCGCGCCGATCCAGCGGGTCTCATGGAGCAGTACGACGAACACGGCCGCGACGATCGCCGCGCCGAAGTTCTGCACGGCGACCGCCGTGCGCAGGTCGCTCTGCGCGAGCTTGCCTTTCTGGTACAGCGAGCCGGCGGTGATCGATCCGACCGCGAGCACCGACACGGTGACGACGAGCCACGCAGGCGCCGCGCCCGACGGCGGCGCGACGCCGCCCGTGACTTTCGGCGCGAGCACGAGCGCGACGCCGGCCAGCCCGAGCGCCATGCCGAGCCAGCCGCGCGCGGGCAGGCGTTCGTTGAACAGCGGGACCGCGAGCACGGCGGTGGCGAGCGGCTGCAGCGCGCCGAGCAGCGCCATCACGCCCGCATTCAACCCTTGCGCGACGGCCCAGTAACTCGCGCCGAGATAGACGCCTTGCAACAGCGCGCCGGCGATCAGGTGGCGCGGCCATTCGCGACGGGCCGGCCACGGCGCGCGCGCGACGAGCGCCACCACGGCGAACAGCGTGGCCGTGCCCGCGAAGCGCGCGAGCAGGAACAGGTTCGGATCGGCGTAGGGCTTGATCGCCCGGGCGACGATGAAGCCGGTGGACCAGAGCGCGACGAAGGCGGCGGCGACGATCGAGGTAAGCATGCGTGACGGGCCGCGACGCGGCCGGACAGAACCGGGAAGTCGGCCAGTATCGGGCGAAGCGGCGCCGGCGTCTTGTCGAATCCTGCACTCATGCCACGCTGCATGTGATCGTGCCGGCGGTCATCGCGCCGGTGCGCGGTGCGGCGGCGATGAGCGCCCGCGGCACGGCGATGCGCTGCGCGGAGGGACGCGCAGCGGCGGCGATCAGTCGATCGAGAACGTATCGAGCGGCTGGTTGGCGCGCGCGTCGGTCGCGAAGCGCGCGGCGAGCTGTTCGTAGAGCCGGCGTGCTTCGTCGAGCGTCAGGTCGATCCAGTACGGATCACCCGCCGCGTCGTTGAGGCGTTCCGGCGGAAACTGGATTTCGATCACACTGCCTTTGCGATACATGGTGCGAGCCCCTTTGATGGTCGGTATTGGTCGTTCGGCGAAGCGCAAAGTGTAGCGCCGGGCGCCGCCGGGGATTCGCGCGCGCCGGACAATAGTGAATTTCGCTTTCGGGGAAACGCGCCCGGACGCTGCCTGGCCGCTTACCCGGCGCAGTCAAATGGTCGTCAAACGTCCGTAATACAATGGCCGGCTTACCCATTACCAGTCGCCTCGGGCGCACACGCGATGCTGGCGGAACAACGTCATCAATACATCCTGTCGGAGCTCGGACGGTCGGGCGCGCTGTCGGTCGCGGAACTCGTGCGTTCGCTCGACGTGTCGCGCGAAACCGTGCGGCGCGACCTGAATGCGCTGGCCGCGCGCGGCCTGCTCGTGATGACGCACGGCGGCGCGCTGGCCGCGGATCGCCGCGAGCCGAGCCTGTCCGAGCGCGAGGCCGCGAACGCCGATGCGAAGCGCACGATCGGGCGGCGCGCGGCCGAATTCGTGCCCGACGATGCATCGGTGCTGATCGATTCGGGCAGCACGCCGCATGCGGTCGCGCTGGCGCTCGCCGACCGGCACCGGCTGTCGATCTACACGAACGACTGGCGTACCGCATTCGTGCTCGCGCGGCGCAACGGCAACCGCGTGACGCTGCTCGGCGGCGAGCTGTCCGACGACGAGGACGCCACCTTCGGGCTCGACACGATCCACCAGCTCGCGCAATACCACGTCGATTTCGCGTTCGTCGGCGCTGGCGGCATCACGCCCGACGGTGAGTGCACCGACTACTCGCGGCTGGCGGCCGAAGTGCGCAGCCGGATGATCGCGGCGGCCGGCACGGCGATCATCGTCGCCGACCATTCGAAATTCGGCCGCGTGACGCCGGTGCGGATCAACGGTGCGGCCGCCGCCCGCTATCTGGTGACCGAGCGCGCACCCGACAAGGCCGTGCGCCGCGCGCTGACGGCGCGCGGGGTCGAGCTGCTCGTGTGCGACTGACGCGCATCCGACATACAAGGTTCATCGAAGCGTCATCGCGCGGGAAAGACCGTCGTCAAGACTGACTCATTCACCTCGACCGGCCGCCAGGCCAGGGAGCAACGAATGACCGTCAGCGTGCGCAGCTATCTTTCCCCCACCCTGGTCCTGCTGGCTTTCGACTGGCCCGATGCGGCGTCGCGGTCCGATTTCCTCGGCTTCGCGATCCGGCGCACGCCGGGCTTCTGGTCGGCTGACGGCAAGACGCGTGCGCCGGACAGCTGGCTGCCCAACCGCCTGACGTTCGACGGCCCGGCCGCCGACACGCAGGGCGATGCGCCCACCGATCAGGCGCCGATCCAGAAATTCATGTGGTGGGATGCACGCATCGATCCGCAGGATCGCGGTGCGTCGTTCCGCTACGACGTCTATCCGGTCGTCGGCACGCCGGCGAACCTGCAGGTGCTCGACGCGCAAGCCGGCGTGTGCGACGTCGTGCTGCCCGCGCACATCGAGGACGGCATCGGCACGTGGTTCAACCGCGCGGTGGTCAGTTCGCAGGCGTTCGCGAAGCAGGTTGCTGCGCTCGGTCTCGCGCCGAACGAGGCGCCGAGCGCCGCGCAGGCGCTGAAGCTGCGCACGTGGCTCGCGAACGACATGGAGCAGGTGTTCGCTCAGATGCTCGATCCCGCGTCGCGCGCGGCGTCGGCCGTCTATCATCTGACCGACACGCTGTGGGCGCTGCCCGCGTTCCAGGCGTTTGGGCGCAAGCACGGCGAAGCGTCGCTCGCGATCGTCTACGACGCGCACACGACGGCGCGCAAGGGCAAGCCGCCGCTGCCGTCGCCGAACCAGCCGGCCGTCGATGCGCTGCAAGGCCTCGCGACGCTCGCACCGCGCGACAAGACGCACATCATGCACGACAAGTTCATCGTGACCGATGCGCCGTCGAACCCGGCGCCCGCGCGCGTGCTGACCGGCTCCGCGAACTTCACGACCGAAGGGCTGACCGAGCAGGCCAACGTGCTGCATGCGTTCGACTCGCCCGCGCTCGCCGCGCTGTACAACGAGCGCGCCCACGCGCTGGCGGGGAATCCGTCGATCGCGGAGACCGCGCGGCTGTCGCCGGGCTGGTCGGCGCCGATGACGATCGGCAGCGCGCAGGTGCGCGTCGCCTACTCGCCGGAGCCGGCGGGGCAGCGTACCGAGATCGATACGATCGTCGCCGCGATCGCGGCCGCGAAGCATTCGGTGTCGTTCTGCCTGTTCATGCCGACCGACGCCGCGCTGCGCGATGCGTGTTTCGCGGCCGGCGACCGCGGGCTGATGATGTTCGGTCTGGTGAACCGGATCAATGTCGGCAGCGCGACGAAGGCCGATGCCGCGCGGCAGGCCGGGCAGACGCTCGATGCGGCGACGCTCGCGAACCTCGAGCTGTACCACCGCAGCCGCGACAACCACGACGTGATCGACGCGTCGTATTTCTCGCCGGTCACCGTGCCGCAAGGCTTCGAGCCGGAGTTGCGGCTGTTCCCGGGCGAGCCGGCGCCGGCCTTTCCGCCCGTCGTGATCCATCACAAGTTCATCGTGATCGACGCGGAGGGCGCGAATCCGGTCGTCTATACGGGCTCGGCGAACATGAGCCGCAATTCCGAGCAGTACAACGACGAGAACCTGCTCGAGATCCGCGACAAGCGGATCGCGGCGATCTATCTCGCGGAATTCCTGCGGCTTTACGAGCACTACCGCGCACGCGCGCTGGCGATCAACGCGAAACGGCAGCACGGCACGGGTACGGATACGGGCGCGCATGCACGGCTCGCGCTTGCGCCCGATTCGAGCTGGGCGAAGAAGTATTACGTGGCGGGCAGCCCGGAAGAAAAGGCGCGGATCGCGCTGGCGTCGGTCGCGCCGACGGACTGATGCGCTGAAGGGCTGAAGTTGGAGGGGGTGCGGATGTCGCGTGCCCCGGCCGGCGACTTGCCGCTTACGCGGCGACGTAGCGGAGCACCGCGTCGGCGATCGTGTCGCGATGCCGCGCGCGCAGGCGCGGTGCCGACGGATCGCGGCCGAATGCAGCGCCGAACGTGTAGCGGTTCGCCACGCGGTGGAAGCAGAACGAGCTGATCAGCAGGTGCAGGTCGAATGCGTCGATGTCCTTGCGGAACACGCCGCTGGCCGCCCCGCGCTCGACCAGTTCCTCGAGCGTCTTGATGATGCTGACGTTGCGGTTCTTGAACGACTTCAACTGTTCGACATACTTTGCGCCGTGGATGTTCTCGATCGACACGAGGCGGACGAAGTCGCGATGCTTGTCGTGATAGTCGAACGTGAATTCGACGAGGCGGCGCATGCCTTCGCGCGGCTCCATGTCGCCGACGTGCAGCTCCTGCTCGAGCGCGCGGATGTCGCCGTACACCTTCTCCAGCACGGCCTCGTACAGGCCTTCCTTGCTTTCGAAGTAGTAATAGAGCATCCGCTTCGTCGTGTTCGTGCGCTCGGCGATCGCGTCGACGCGCGCACCGGCGAGGCCCATCGCGGAGAATTCCTGCGTGGCGACATCGAGGATGTTGCGCTTGGTTTGCTCGGGATCGTATTTACGCCGCGCATCGGACGCAAGCGCGCGGGGGTCGGACGTGGCGGCCTTGCTTCCTGCTTTCATGTGACTTTGTTGTGGTTCGCGGCGGCTTGGAAAAGGCATTCTAGCATGTGGGAAATGCCCGCCCGGCCGACCTTCCGCTCTAATCGGCAAGGCCGTCGGCGCGGTCGTTTCGGCCGTCGCGGGCGCTCAGCGGCGGCAGGACGCGAGCGCGTCGCGGGCCTGGTACGCCGTGTACGTGAGTTGCGCGGCGGCAAGGCCGGCCAGCCCGAACGTGCGCGTGAGTCCGAACGCGGCGAAGCCGGCCGGCACCGGCCGGCCTTCGGCCAGCGCGGCGGCGAGCGCCTCGCCGGCCACCGTGGTCGGCGCCATCCCGTGGCCGCCGAACGCGATCGCGTGCCATACACCGTCCGCGTCGCGGCCGATCTGCGGCATCTTGTGCCGCGCGTAGCTCATCAGCCCGCCCCACGCGTAGTCGACTTTCACGCCTTCCAGTTGCGGATACACGCGCAGCAGGTCGCGCCGCAGCAGGCGCGCGATCGCGTCGGGGCCGCGGTCGAGCACGGAGATCCGGCCGCCCCACAGGATCCGCGTGTCCTTCAGCGGACGGTAGTAGTCGAACGCGAAACGCGTGTCGTAGATCGCGTACGGCGCGTCGATCGCGTCGGGCAGGCGCGTGCCGAGTGGTTCGGTCGCGATCACGTAGGTCGCGATCGGCAGCACCGCGCGCTCGATGCGCGGCGACACGCCGCGCGCATAGCCGCCGCCGGCGAACACGACGTCCTTCGCGCGTACCGCGCCTTGCGCCGTGCGCACCACGTAGCCGGCGCCGTCGCGTGCGATGCCGAGCGCGGCCGAGCGCTCGTACACACGTGCGCCGCCGCGCGACGCGGCTGCCGCGACGCCGAGCACGTACTTCAGCGGATGGAAGTGGAATGCGTTCGGCTCGAACAGGCCGCCGTAATAGCGCCGGGTTTTCAGCCGCTCGCGCAGCGCGCCGGTCGGGACGGGTTCCCATTCGACGCCGAGTTCGTTCTTCATCAGCGTGCGCACGCTGTCGAGCCGCGACGGATCGTCGAACCAGTTCGCGAGCATCACGCCCTGGTCGACGATGTCGCAATCGATCCCGTAGCGCGCGATGCGCGCGCGGATCAGGTCGACCGCGTCGACGGTGAGCCGGTACAGCCGGCGCCCTTCGTCGCGGCCGAGCGTGCGCAGCAGGTCGGCGTTGTCGAGGCTGTAGCCGCCGAACACGAAGCCGCCGTTGCGGCCCGATGCGCCGAAGCCGACCCGTTCGCTGTCGAGCACGACGACGTCCGTCACGCCGCGCTCGACGAGGCCGAGCGCCGTGCACAGGCCGGCAAGGCCGCCGCCGACGATGCAGACCTGGGTATCGATCGTGCCGGTCAGTTGCGGGTAGGGCTGGCGGGTAACGGTGGCTTCGTAGAAGTTCTGCATGCGTGTTGGGTGACTCGTGACGGCGAAAAAAACAGGCGGCGCGCGTCGATCTTGCCTGAACGCGCGCGCCGCGTCGAATGGGAGCTTCAGCGCGACGGCCGCCGTGGTGGGGGCGGCCGACGCGTTACCGGGCGTCAGGCGCCCGGCGTCGGGTTGACCGGACGGGCGACATAGGCCGGATAGCCGGCGTTGGCCTTGTCGGTAGCCTCATGTGTTGCGTTGCGTTCGATCCACGGCGCGATTTCCATGTCCTCGTAGCGCACCAGCCGGCATTTGCGCACGAGCGCGTAGCCGAGCCAGATCGCGAGGAAGAACGGCAGGCCGATGTAGGTTGCGGCGACACCCGCCCAGTCGATCTTGTCGGCGAGGAACGCCTGGTAGTCCTGGCCGAGCGCGACGACCGCGCACAGCGCGAATGCGAACAGCGGGCCGAACGGGAACCACTTCGACCGGTACGGCAACTGGTCGAGCCGGTAGCCCTGCTTCAGGAAACCCTTGCGGAACCGGTAGTGGCTGACCGCGATGCCGAGCCACGTGATGAAGCCGGCCATGCCCGACGTGTTCAGCAGCCACAGGTAGACCGTCTTGTCGCCGTACAGCGACGTGAGGAAGCACAGCGCGCCGACGGCGGTGGTCGCATACAGCGCGTTGCGCGGCACGCCGCCGGGCGACAGTTTCGCGAACAGCTTCGGCGCGCGGCCTTCGACCGCGAGGTTGTAGAGCATCCGCGTCGACGCATACATGCCCGAGTTGCCGGCCGACAGCACGGCCGTCAGGATCACGGCATTCATCACGCCGGCGGCAAAGGCGAGACCCGCGTGCCGGAACACCAGCGTGAACGGGCTCACGCCGATATCGGTCACGTCGCTCTTCAGCAGGCTCGGATCGGTGTACGGAACCAGCACGCCGATCACGAAGATCGCGAACACGTAGAACAGCAGGATGCGCCAGAAGATCTGGCTCACCGCACGCGGAATCGTCGTGCGCGGGTTCTCCGATTCGCCGGCCGCGACGCCGATCATCTCGGTACCCTGGAACGAGAAGCCCGCGATCATCGCGACGCCGAGCATCGTCGCCCAGCCGCCGACGAACGGCGCGTCGCCGATCGTGAAGTTGCCCCAGCCGGCGCTCGGGCCGCCCTGCATGATCCCGAAGATCATCAGCAGGCCGACGCCGACGAACGCGAGCACGGTGAGTACCTTGATCAGCGCGAACCAGTATTCGGCTTCGCCGAAGCCGCGCACCGACAGCGCGTTGAGCGCGAAGATCAGCGTGAGGAACAGCGCGCTCCACCAGACGCCCGGCACGTGTGGGAACCAGTAGTGCATCACGAGCTGCGCGGCGACGAGTTCCACCGCCAGCGTCACGGCCCAGCTGTACCAGTAGTTCCAGCCGAGCGCGAAGCCGAAGCCTTCGTCGACGAACTTCGTGCCGTAGGTCGCGAACGAGCCCGACACCGGCATGAACGCGGCCATTTCGCCGAGGCTCGTCATCAGGAAATAGACCATCAGGCCGATCAGCATGTACGCGAGCATCGCGCCACCGGGGCCGGCCTGCGAGATCGATGCGCCGGACGCGACGAACAGGCCCGTGCCGATCGAGCCGCCGATCGCGATCATCCGCAGATGGCGGGCCTGCAACGCGCGGTGGAGGGAGGGCTTCGCAGGGGGCGAGGCGGACGGGCGGGACGAATCGGGGCGGGCATCTGAATGCATGGCGGGCGCTGGGCGCTGTCTCCGGGATTGTTTTTCGGTGACGAAGCGCGACGCGTTGCCGCCCGCGGCGGGTAGCGGTGATGCGGTGCGAAACCGGCCCGCTGAGCCGGGCCGTGGTGCGTGTCGCCTTCGTCGGTCGTCCGGCTGCCGTGGTGGCGGCCGGCGGCGCGCCGGGTGCGTTGCACCTCGACGTCGCACCGATTGTGTGTGCGCGGTGCACGGGCGGCAAACGATATTTCCGAACAGGGTGATGCGGGATGATCATCAACTTGTGTCGTGCCGCGATGCGTCCGGGTGCCCGGCCGCAGGCTTTGGAAACGTCCCGAATCGATCCGGAAACGCGTTGGTCCGGCCGGTCGAGTTGTTGCGTTTTGGGAATGAAGTCGTGAGTTAATATCAATAGCGGCCCGACTTGTGGCCATCGACAATGTGTTCATGGATCGTGCCTCGCGAGGCTGGGGCGCGCCGTCCGGCCGGGCTTTGCGGCGGCGGCGCAGCGCGATGCGCCGGATGGCGCACCGGCCCGCCGCGCGGCGCGTCCGCTTGCACGACGCGCTCGAACGCGCTCCAATCGAATCACGCCGGCGGCGCTGCCGCCGCACCGATCAATCTGTCCCTGAAGAGGAAGTGATGCAATTCAACGACATTCTTGCCGCGCTCGACATCGATCTCGCCCAGTGGAAAGGCAATGCGCTGACCGCGCGTTCGCCGCTGGACGGCGCGACGCTCGCGACGCTGGCCGTCGACACGCCCGCCGACGCCGAGCGCAAGATCGACGCCGCGCACGACGCATTCCTCAAGTGGCGCACGGTGCCGGCGCCGGTGCGCGGCGAACTCGTGCGCGTGTTCGGCAACGTGCTGCGCGAGCACAAGGCCGAACTCGGCCGCCTCGTCACGCTCGAAGCCGGCAAGATCACGTCGGAAGGCCTCGGCGAAGTGCAGGAAATGATCGACATCTGCGATTTCGCGGTCGGCCTGTCGCGTCAGCTTTACGGCCTCACGATCGCGTCCGAGCGCCCGGGCCACCGGATGATGGAAACGTGGCATCCGATCGGCGTGTGCGGCGTGATTTCGGCGTTCAACTTCCCGGTCGCGGTGTGGGCGTGGAATGCGGCGCTCGCGTTCGTGTGCGGCGATTCGGTCGTGTGGAAGCCGTCCGAGAAGACGCCGCTCACCGCGATCGCGTGCCACGTGCTGCTCCAGAAGGCGCTCCGCGAGTTCGACAAGACGCATCCGGGCGTCGCGCCGGCGGAACTGAGCCAGCTGGTACTCGGCATGCGCGACGTCGGCGAGGTGCTGACGGCGTCGAAGAAGGTGCCGGTCGTCAGCGCGACGGGCAGCGTGCGGATGGGCCAGGAAGTCGCGAAGGTGCTGAGCCAGCGCCTGGCACGCGGCATCCTCGAGCTCGGCGGCAACAACGGGATGATCGTCGCGCCGAGCGCGGATCTCGACCTCGTCGTGCGCGCGGTCACGTTCGCGGCGGTCGGCACGGCCGGCCAGCGCTGCACGACGCTGCGCCGCCTGATCGTGCATCGCAGCCTCGTCGAGCAACTGCTGCCGCGCATCGAGAAGGCCTACGCGTCGGTGAAGGTCGGCAACCCGCTCGAGGAAGGCACGCTGGTCGGCCCGCTGGTCGATCGTGCGTCGTTCGACGCGATGCAGAAGGCGCTGGCCGATGCGCGCGAGCAGGGCGGCGAAGTGAAGGGCGGCGAGCGCGTCGACGTCGGTCACGCGGATGCGTACTACGTGCGTCCGGCCATCGTGCGGATGCCGAAGCAATCGGCGGTGGTCGAGCGCGAGACGTTCGCGCCGATCCTGTACGTGATGGTCTACGACAACTTCGACGACGCGATCGACGTGCACAACGCGGTGCCGCAAGGCCTGTCGTCGGCGATCTTCACGAACGACATGCGCGAGGCCGAGCAGTTCATGTCGGCGGCCGGCAGCGATTGCGGGATCGTCAACGTGAACATCGGCACGAGTGGCGCGGAAATCGGCGGCGCGTTCGGTGGCGAGAAGGAAACGGGCGGCGGCCGCGAGTCGGGTTCGGATGCGTGGAAGGCGTATATGCGCCGTGCGACGAATACGATCAACTATAGCCGGCAGTTGCCGCTGGCGCAGGGGGTGAAGTTCGATGTTTGATGCTGGGGTGGGATTGGCGTGTTGTTGGCGCTGATTTCATCGGGCGACTGATATAGCGTCGTAATCGTTTCAAGCGGGAAAGCCGGCCATGGGCCGGCTTTTTTGTTTTCTGGTGCGGCGATTGATTGGGACAAGCGACTTTGGGATGTTTTCCCGGGAGTGGATCATTGATAGCGTGTCGGAGATGAGAAATCGTACAAGTACGGAATTTTCGAATTATTTTTGATGCTTCGTATGTGTATGAAAATGAGTCGATTTCTTGTTTTCTTTCAATTCTTTCTATATCTTCATGGCGTTGCATATCGATGGCGGGGAGGGTGATTTTTTGGATTCTGGTTGGTAACGTTTCGACATATTGATTAGGTATGCATATGAAGTGGTGTGGGGAATCGAGAAGATGGCGCGCTTGCCCCAAGGGGCGAGAGGAGAGAGAGGGCTATGGATCGGTGAGCGAAGACAAGGGGAGTGACACTGAGCCCGCGAACATCTCTGGCCTGGTGATCAGAATTTATCGAATGAGTCCCGCACTCTTGGCTTTGCATCTGTCTGGTGTGGCGATTGCTTGGTTTGCTCCGGATGACGCGCTGACTCGTTGGCCATTTATGAAGATGGCGGTAGCTAACGTTGGAGAGGTATTCCCTTTGCTACCAGAGGCGGTGAAGAAATCCAAATTTCCTGATGTGACGGCGCTGTATTTTTTTCTGATGTTGGTCGCGATTCCGATGAGGCTTTCGGTAGGGATTCGCTTTTGTTATTCGTATCGATATCGGGTCGAGGGTGGATATTCTAAAATTTCCATCGTGAAGAAAATTTACTCGATTGTTGTTGTTTTGGTGTTTATGTGCATGGGATTTCATTCGATTTTGGTTGAAGGATATTTCTATGAGTGGAATTTTGTTGCAATAAGCCGGTCGCGCATATGGCTGGGTTTGATTGGACCGTTTTTTGCGGGTGGGGCGGAACTTATCGCTATCGCAGTTGGTGTAGTTGCAATTTTCATTGCATTGCGCCGTGTCTTCGCTTGTAAAGGGGGGTAGGTCATGGTGGGTTATGAAATTGACAAATTGAAATTTTAGTGTGAATAAAAAATAATTCGATATTTTTAACTGCGGCACGGTGGAGAGCGTATGAGGGGGATTTTTGTTTTATTGATGCTTTCATTTGTTTTGTCTGCTTGCATCATTAACCCCGCGAGAGATCGCCCTGTCAGATCGCCGACGACTTTTTTGAGAGATGTCAAGATTGTTGTGGATTCTGGTGATCTTGGGAACGTTGGATTTGTTGGGAATCAGCTAAGGATTGTTTGCGATTCTGGCTCCCCGGAACCAGTTCGCGATAGAGAGGGGACGATTAAGGGATATGGAGTCGACGTGAAATGTACTGCATCCTCTAAAGAATACGAGAAGGAGAGGAATTTCAATTATGGATTGTTTTGGCCTGATGGGATGAATTTCTATAGGGCTGGATTGTCGCTTCCGATTAATGGTGAGGCAATGTGTATTACTCCATTCGATCTTATAGAGGTTTTTGGGGATGTTGAGAAATATCCTGTTTCTCATTGGGGTTCGTGGTCGTATATGTATAAAAGGAGTGACATAAATTCAAGGGCAGTTTTTTCGATTGACAGAAATGGATGTGTCGGTGGTGTTTATGTTTCTTTGAATCGCGAGAGAGTAAGGTGAGTGGTGAAGATAACTGGTCGTGAAGAGTTGTTCAAGGGGATGATTTTGGGGTAGGGTGCCATTGATCTTATCAATAAGAGTCCATTGCTCATGGATCAAATAATTAAATACAATGAAGGTATGCTGAGTAAGGACTTGAATCCAGCCGAGGTTAGTGCGGGCGAACGGGGAATATTCTGGGATCGTGGGCGGCCTGGAATTGTATTTGGGAATTATGCTGGCGTGACGTTTGACAAGTTCGATCCACGTGTATTGGTCGGTATTTTGAGTCACGAGATTGGCCACTATATCAATGACGCACGAGCTCAAGCTCGTGAGCAGTATCACGCGAATGAAATGCGAAACAACTGCATGGTGATGCAGGCAACGACCGGCTTCTTGGAGCAGACAGCCTGGATGCGTCTGCACGCTTGCTGGCCGCAGCGGAGGCGGCGCTGACATCGGCGCGCAATCGTTACGCGTTCGGCGCAGGCGATATTCTGGAACTGCTGTCGGCGCAAGCGGCGCTTGCCGATGCCCGTCAGGAACGGGTGCGAACGCTGGCCGAATGGGAGGCGGCGCGGCTTCGACTGTTTGCCAGCGCCGGCATCATCGGACGATGGGCATTTCGGTAGTACTGGAGACGGCCGTCGCGATAGCTGAAGTACGCGACCGGCCATCTTCGTTTACTTCTCTTCCGTTGGCATGTTCTGCACGACCAGCATCTGCGGGCTCGACAGCGTGATCCCCGCCGCGCGCAACTGCTTGAGGATCTCGAACAGCAGATCGCTCTTCGTCGAACTCGCGATCCGCGGGCTCGACACGTAACCCGTCACGCTCAGCGTGATCCCGTCCGGCGCGAGCTGGCTGAACGTCACCGACGGCGCCGGCTTGTCGAGAATCGCCTGGTGCTCGCGATACGCATCGAGCAGCAGGTCGCGCACCTGCTCCGGATCGGTGTTCAGCGGGAACGTCAGCACCAGCGTTGCGACGCCCTGCGTGCTGTTGCCCATCGTCACGTTGCGCACGTTCTGCGAGATCAATTGCGAATTCGGCACGATCACGGTCGAGCGGTCGCTCAGCTGAATTTCGGTCGCGCGCACGTTGATGCGGCGGATGTCGCCTTCGACGCCCGCGATGCTGACCATGTCGCCCACCTTCACCGGGCGCTCGGTCAGCAGGATCAGCCCCGACACGAAGTTCTTCACGATCTCCTGCAGGCCGAAGCCGATACCCACCGACAACGCACTGACGATCCACGCGAGATTGTTCCACCTGACGCCGAGCAGCCCGAGCGTCATCAGCACGAGCAGCACGTAGCCGACGTTGGTGAACAGCGTGATCAGCGACACGCGCATGCCCGTATCCATGCCGAGCGCGGGCATGAATTCGCCGTCGAGCCAGCGGCGCAGCGAGCGCAGCAGGTAGAACCCGATCGCGAAGCCGATCACGGCGTTCAAGATCCGGTCGGGCATGATGTTCAGGCTCTGCAGTCGCTGGCTGCCGATCATCGCGACCGCGCTGTCGAGCAGGTCGCCCGGCGTCGTGCCGAAACCGCCGGTCACCAGGGCGATCGCTGCGATCAGCATCAGCAGGCTCGTGCCGAAGCCGGACAGGACCGTGCGCGCCTGATCCAGGTGGCGGTCTTCGAGCGCGAACAGGTGCTTGATCTGCTGGCCCGTCGACAGGCTCGACGAGAACAGGCTTTCGCTCGCGTCGCGCGTCAACTGGATCAGGATGTAGGTCGCGCACAGCACGATCTCGAACCACACGAGCTCGTACGTGATGAAGCGTGCGACCGTGATGTAACCGATCAGGAGTGCGATCAACGAGGCGACGATCGCGAGCGTGACGCCGGCATGGATCAGCCCGGCGAGCGTCGAGCGCTGCTCCGGTGCCTCGCCTGCCGCCGCGAGGGCGCTGCGTGCACGATTCGCGCGCAGCAGCGACGCGCCGACCGTCAGCGCGACGACGAGCGACACGATGCCGCGACCGAACAGCGTGACCGACAGGCTGGTGTCGACGATCCGGTTGATCGATTCGAGCGTGCCGGATACCAGCAGCAGCCCGGCCAGGATGCTGGGGAACGGCTTCATCGCGAGCGCGACGGGATCGGCGAGCGCGGGCAGGCGCCACGACGGATGCTTCGTGCAGAGCAGTGCGCGGCCGAGCCCGGCGATCAGTGCGCAGGTCGCGGCGAGCTTTGCGAACTGGTCCCACAGGTCGGTCAGCGACGGCGTGAGTTCGTAGTGACGTGCAACGGCGAGATAGAGGATCTGGATCGCGATGGCCGTCGCGAGGAAGGTCGACAGGGCGGTCGACAGCGCCAGCGCGCTGCGGCGCAAGCGGGTGGGCGGCAGGCGGTTCAGCGCGATCCACGCGAGCCCGCGCTCGATGAGCCGGCGGCCGCCGAGCCAGGCGGCGAATGCGGCGATCAGCAGCACGGTGGTGATCGCCCGCTGCCCCGGCACCCACGACGAGCGCAGCATGTCGAACAGTTCGTCGTCGAAATCCTCGAGCCGCTGGCGATCGTCCGGCGACAGGTGGAACAGCGGCAACCAGAACTGCGCGCTGAAGATGCTGCCCGAACGGAACGCGAGCTGGTTCTTCAGCAGGCTGCGGTGCAGCTTCGCGAACTGCTCGGTCAGGTTCGTGAGGCTCGTCTTCTGGTCGGCGGCCTGCTTCAGCGCGGCGTCGATCTGCGTCTTGCGCGCGTCCAGCGCGGCCCGCTGCTTCGCGACGGCCGGCGCTTCCGGCGCGGCGCCCTCGGCCGGCGCCGGCCCGAGCACGTCGAGCTGCGCCTGAACCTGCGCACGTTGCGGTGTGAGATCGCTCTGCAGTTTCGCGACATCGGTGCTCAGCTCCTGCGCCGAGTCGTCGAGCGCGTCCAGCTCCTTGCTGTTGGACGCGGTCGAAGTCTGCTGCTTGATGCGGTCCAGCTCGGCCTGCATCTGCTTGAGCTGCGCGATGGCGTCGGGCAGGGAAATGGCCGGCGCGGCGGCGCCGACGCCGCTCGCGACGGGCGCGGAGGCTGCCGCCGGAAACGCCGACGCGGTCGCGATCGCCGCGAACTGCAGCAGCGCGATCAGCGCGATCCGGCGGGCGTACGTGGAAAGTCGTTGTATGGACATGGAATGCTTACGTTTTGCCGACAATGCCGGTTGCCGAAAGGCAGCCGGAAGCCGGTAGTTGGCCCGGTAGCATGTTACCGGGGCGCGGAACGCGTGGTTGTACCGATTGCATGTCCTCCTTCGCCGCGATTCGGGCGGCGCGCGCCTGCGCGAAACAGCGGGGGGGGCTTGTCCTTGCCGGTCCGCGCGGGGCCCGAGCGGAGGCCAACGGCCGGGGAACGCCGCGCCGACGCGCTTCCCGTATTCGACATACGGTTACGCAATTTACACAATGTCCGGGGGAAAACGGGCGTCGAACGGCTTCGGCGCCCGCCGCGACCGTCATGCCGGCTTGCCCATGCGCCGAACGGGCGTGCCGGTACAATGCAGCGATTCGCACGGCGGCGGTTCGGCTGTCCGCCGGAGAACGACGCACAACGCGACACAACACGACACGATCAGGAGACGCGCCCAAGATGGCCTCAACGGACAGCCTTCCGCAGGCACAAGCCCCATCCCCCTCCATCGACCCCGGCTCCATCTCGGCCCGTCTCGACCGCCTGCCGCCGACGCGCAGCGTCTGGAAGCTCGTCGTGCTGCTGAGCCTCGGCTTCTTCTTCGAACTCTACGACCTGCTGTACAGCGGCTACGTCGCGCCGGGCCTCGTGAAAAGCGGCATCCTGTCCGCGACGACGCACGGCCTGTTCGGCACCACGGGCGTCGCGAGCTTCATCGCCGCGCTGTTCTCCGGCCTTTTCATCGGTACGATCGCGTGCGGCTTCCTCGCGGACCGCTTCGGCCGCCGCGCGATCTTCACGTGGTCGCTGCTGTGGTACACGGCCGCGAACGTCGTGATGGCGTTCCAGGACACCGCGACCGGGCTGAACTTCTGGCGCTTCGTCGTCGGTCTCGGGCTCGGCGTCGAGATGGTGACGATCGGCACGTACATCTCCGAACTCGTACCGAAGCAGATCCGCGGCCGCGCGTTCGCGTGCGAGCAGGCGGTCGGGTTCGTCGCGGTGCCGGTGGTCGCGTTCCTCGCTTACCTGCTGGTGCCGCACGCGCCGCTCGGCCTCGACGGCTGGCGCTGGGTCGTGCTGATCGGCGCGCATGGCGCGCTGTTCGTGTGGTGGATTCGCCGCGAACTGCCGGAAAGCCCGCGCTGGCTCGCGCAGCAGGGCCGGGTCGACGAGGCCGACCGCATCATGCGCGCGCTCGAGGCGAAGGTCGAAGCCGAATACGGGCGACCGTTGCCGCCGCCCGCGCCGGCCGAACCCGTGCCGCCGCGCGGCAGCTTCCGCGACATGTGGGTGCCGCCGTATCGCAGCCGCACGATCATGATGACGATCTTCAACGTGTTCCAGACGGTCGGCTTCTACGGCTTCGCGAACTGGGTGCCGACGCTGCTGATCAAGCAGGGCATCACGATCACGTCGAGCCTGATGTATTCGAGCGTGATCGCGCTCGCGGCGCCGATCGGCCCGCTGATCGGCCTCGTGATCGCCGACCGCTTCGAGCGCAAGTCGGTGATCGTCGCGATGGCGGCGGCGATCGTCGTCTGCGGGCTGCTGTTCAGCCAGACGACGGTGGGGGCGTTCCTGATCGTGCTCGGCATCGGCCTCACGCTCGCGAGCAACATCATGTCGTACAGCTTCCACGCCTACCAGGCCGAGTTGTTCCCGACGTCGATTCGCGCGCGGGCCGTCGGCTTCGTCTATTCGTGGAGCCGCTTCTCCGCGATCTTCTCGTCGTTCGTGATCGCGGCCGTGCTGCGGGGCTTCGGCACGTTCGGCGTGTTCGCGTTCATCGCGGGCGCGATGGTGGTCGTGATGGCTGCAATCGGATGGATGGGACCGCGCACGAAGGGCATCGCGCTCGAAACCATTTCGAAGTAGTCGGCGCGGTGTGCACGCGTGTCGCATGGTTCGTGCAGCATGCGTGCGATGCGGGCGAGGCCCCGGTTTCCGAGCACCGGATCGCAAAAAATGCTTCGTCATGCAGATCATAAACAGGGCGACACGCTCGAACCGGATGAAACCTGCGTGCCTTCGGACGTGTGCCGAAACCGCGCAACACGCCAGCCTGCCACGCAGCGAACACGCAAGCGGAAACGAGTTGAAACAAAGCGTGACGAAGCGCAATTCCCCGTAAAAGCGTGCTTCCGGCCGCGGCCGACTCGCGTATCGACGAGTAAAATAGGGGGCCTGACGACTCATTAGCCGCCATCGGAGTGCCCGCGTTGCATCAGCGAACGGCTCCACCGCGAAGAGGCGTCGGCGCCTGGCGCATGCGATGCGCCGGACGTGTCGATGGCTTGCGCGGAAGATGCGCCGCTCGCAGCAGCACCATGCGGCGGCCGGATCGGCCGATGGCTTCGAACCTATGATTCTTTCCCACCTGGCGCGGCGCTTTGCGCAGCCGCGTTGCCTCAACCGCGCAATCGCCGCATACGTGGGGCTCGCTGCCGCGGTGTCGATTTCCGTTGTCGCCGAACGGCCTGCCTTTGCCGCGTCCGATGCGCCGTCGTCTGCTGTGCAATCCTCGTCTGTCGCGTCGCCTGCTTCGGCGGCCTCTCGCACGCATCCGGCTTCGTCCGCGCATGCGGTGTCGGGTGCATCGGCCGCAGCGCCGACATCCGGGGCGTCACACGCGAATCACGCGGATTCCGCGAGCGCGGCATCCGGTGCGTCGGCCGCTTCCTCGGCGTCCGCGGCATCTGCGGCATCGGCTGCCGCACCCGCATCGGCCGCCTCCGGCACGCCCGCCAGCGAGGCCGAACCGCCTCCGCCCACGCCGCCGCGTCGGCATCCGCCGCTGTCGGCCGAGGAGGCGCAAAACGCGACGGCGCGCGCGCTCGACATGCGCAAGCGCTTCACGCAGGAAGTCACGCGGCGCCTGAACGTGCCCGCGAGCGAGCAGCGCGCGTACGGCGACCGCCTCCAGAAAGTGCTCGCCGATGCTGATCTCGGCGATCTCGCCGGCGAGTACGTTGCGATGGTCGACCGCGCGCCGAACGTGCAGGCGCTGTTCATCTACTTTCGCGCGACGCCGGCCAATGCGTGGCTGATGATCGGCGCATCGCCGGTCGGCACCGGGCTGCCGGGCCAGTACGACCATTTCCTGACGCCGCTCGGCGTGTTCCATCACTCGCCCGACACGATGGATTTCCGCGCGGAAGGCACGACGAACGAGAACGGCATTCGCGGCTACGGTCACCGCGACATGCGCATCTACGATTTCGGCTGGGTGGACGGCGAGCGCGGCTGGGGCAAGGGCGGCGTGTCGCCGATGCGTTTCCAGATGCATGCGACCGACCCCGACCGGCTCGAAGCGCTGCTCGGCATTCGGCACTCGAAGGGCTGCGTGCGGATTCCCGCGTCGCTGAACACGTTCCTCGACCAGCACGGGCTGCTCGACGACGACTATCAGGCACGCGTCGAGGCCGGCAAGTCGCTATGGGTGCTGCGTCGCGATCGCGACATCACGCCGATCGCGGGTCGCTATCTGGTCGTGATCGATAGTGTCCGCAAGACCCGCCCGGCTTGGTCGCCGCTGCCGGGGCGCGGCGCGTGGTCGAAGCTGCCGAAGGGCGGCGACACGGCGGACTGAGCGCCGGTTCGTCGGGCGCGGGCGGTGTAGAGATGAGAATAAATCCGTTTTATTGAGATATAAGGAAAGCAAACTTTTATTATCCGATCCGGGTTCGTATAGTCGAGTCCAGTTTCGCGGAACCCTGCCGCGCCTGGACCACCACCGACCACACGACCCGCATGAAAACTCTCTACAAGCTCGCTCCGCTCGCGATGCTCGGCGCCTTCGCGACCCATGCCGGTGCGCAAAGCAGCATCACGCTGTACGGTCTCATCTCGGCCGGTGTCGGGTTCGCGACGAACCAGGGCGGCAAGAACGCGTGGCAGGCGCTGTCCGGCACGAACCAGAACCCGCGCTGGGGGCTGAAGGGCAAGGAAGATCTCGGGCAGGGGCTGTCCGCGGTGTTCCAGCTCGAGAACGGCTTCAACGTGATGACGGGCACGGCCGCGCAGAACGGCCGCGAGTTCGGGCGCATGGCGTACGTCGGCCTGGCCGACCGCACCTACGGCGCGCTGACGCTCGGCCGCCAGTACGACGCGATCCACGACTACATCGGGCCGGTGATCATCGCGAGCAACGGCGTGAACATCGGCGACAACGACAACGGCTACAACGACATCCGCGTGCAGAACTCGGTGAAGTACGTGAGCCCCGCCTACTACGGGCTGAAGTTCACCGCGCTGTACGGCTTCAGCAATACGACCGGTTTCGCGAACAACAGCGCGTACAGCTTCGGGCTCGGCTATGAGCGTGGCCCCCTGCGCTGGAGCGTGGTCTATGCGCAGTACAACCATCCGTACAGCGCGACGAACCAGGACGGCGCGATCGCGAACGACTATGCGTCGCCGCTGCTGATCTTCAGCAAGAGCGCGATGTCGCCGGCGGCGTACGCGAGCCGGCAGCGGATCGCGGGCACGGGCGGCTTCTACACGATCGGCCGCGCGCAGTTCGCGGCGATGTTTACCGACGTACGCTACGATTACCTCGACAATTCGCACCTGCACCTGCAGAACCTGGGCGTGAACGTCGTCTACACGATGACGCCGCAGCTCTTTCTCGGCGCCGCGTACGCGTTCACGAACGGCAAGTACGACGTGATCGACAAGCGTCCGAAATGGCATCAGGTGAACCTGCAGGCCGATTACTTCCTGTCCAAACGCACCGACGTCGCGCTGACGGTGATCGCGCAGCAGGCGGCCGGCGACGCGGATCATGCGCAGATCTTCGCGTATGCACGTTCGACCGGCACGCGCCAGATGATGGCGACGCTTGGCGTGCGGCACGTGTTCTGAGCCCCCGACCATGACCCATCCGATCGCATCCCGCCGCACCTTCCTGAAACTCTCCGCGGCGCTGGCTGGGACCGCGCTGCTGCCCGAAACGGGCGCATTCGCGGCTGGCGGCGACGCCGCGCGCCGCACGGTGATCATCGATACCGATCCGGGGCAGGACGACGCCATCGCGATCCTGTTCGCGCTCGGCGCGCAGGACCGGCTCGACGTGCGCGCGCTGACGGCCGTGGCCGGCAACGTGCCGCTCGATCTCACCGAACGCAATGCGCGGATCATCCGCGACTGGGCTGGCCGCACGAACGCGCTGCCGGTGTATGCGGGCTGCCCGCGCCCGCTCGTGCGCGACCTCGTGACGGCCGCGAACGTGCACGGCAAGACGGGGCTGGAAGGCGTCGAACTGCATGCGCCGCGCGCGCCGCTCGCCGCCGGCCACGCGGTGTCGTACCTCGTCGATACGCTGAGCCGCGCGGCGCCGAACAGCGTGACGCTGTGCGCGCTCGGCCCGCTGACGAACCTCGCGACCGCGCTGGTCGAAGCGCCGCAGATTCGCGCCGCGCTGCGCGAGATCGTGCTGATGGGCGGTGCGTTCTTCGAGCGCGGCAACATCACGCCGGCCGCCGAGTTCAACATCTATGTCGATCCGCAGGCGGCCGAAGTCGTATTCGGCAGCGGCGTGCCGATCGTCGTGCTGCCGCGCGACGTCGCGGTGAAGGCGCCGATCACGCCAGCACGCGTCGCGCCGTTTCGTGCGCTCGGCAACCGCTGCGGCGCGATCGTCGCGGACATCATGGAGGCCGAGCTCGCGTACAACAAGAAGCGGCGCGGCGTTGAAGACGCGCCGATGTACGACCCGACGGCCGTCGGCTATCTCGTCGATCCGACGCTGTTCGGCGGCCGCAAGGTGAACGTGATGGTCGAGACGACCGGACAGTGGACGCTTGGCGAGACCGTCGTCGACTGGAACGGGCGTAGCGGCCGTGCGGCGAATGCGACATGGATCAACGAGGTCGATGCGGACCGGTTCTACGCAGCACTCGTCGAACGAATTGCGAAGCTGCCCTGAACATGGGCAGCCACCCGGCGGACCGCGAACGTAATCAGATCTGCTTCGCAATCCATTCACGGCACGCGCGCACGTGCGGGCCGCGATCGTCGGCGGCGAGCGAGATCAGCGAGATCGCACGCGTGACACGCGGTTTGTCGACGCGCAGCGCGACGAGTTCGGGATCGTGCAGATGCATCGTGTAGAGACTCGGCAGCACGGCGGTCGCGAGGCCGTTGCGCGCGAGCGCGTACAGCGGCTCGGTGTATTCCATCCGGTACGTGACGTTCAGGCGCAGCTTCTCGGCGCCGCCGGTGCGATGCAGCGATTCGCTGACGCTGCCGCGCACGAACACCGCGAGTTCGCGATCGACCAGCTTCGCCCACGTGACGCTCTTCGCGCGGGCGAGCGGATCGTCGTGCCGCACGACGATCACGATCTCGTCCTCGAACAGCTGCTGGTAGCGCAGCGTGCCGTCGTCGCCGTCGGGTTCGCGCACGCCGATGCCGAGATCCGCGACGCCGTCGCGCACCGCTTCGACGAGCGCGCTGTTCGGCAGATCGGTGAGCGTGAAGCGCAGCGTCGGATGGGTGCCGCGCAGCGCGTTGAGCGCGGGCAGCAGGCGGCCCGCGACCGACGGGATGAACGCGATGCGCACGGTCTGGATGCGTTCGCCGATGAGCCGCGTCATGTCGTCGAAGGTGCCGCGCGCCTGGTTGAGCAGGCGTTCGGCGAGCGGCAGCACGGCTTCGCCGGCGGTGGTGAGCGTGAGCCGGTGCGCGCTGCGGGCGAACAGGCGGCCGCCGAGCAGGAATTCGATCTGGCGGATCGACGCGGTGAGCGCGGGCTGCGTGAGCGACAGCGCCTGCGCGGCCTGCGTGAAGCTGCGCGCATGCGCAAGGACGACGAAGTGCTGGACCTGCCGCAGCGTGAGCGCGGGGAGCAGCGACGAGCGGTCGGACATCGGGTAATAGCGGTCGGGATGCGGTACGCGGCAGTATAAGACCGCGCTGCACGAACCGACACAGGACAATATTCGGAATCACGGGAGAACCACCATGTCAGCGACTGACACGATGCCGGCGCGCACGCCGGCCAACTGGCTCGAACGACGCTTCGCGCTCGCCGCGCGCGGCACGAGCGTGCGCACCGAGACGATCGCGGGCGTCACGTCGTTTCTCGCGGCCGCGTACCTGCTCGTCGTGATCCCGTCGCTGCTCGCGACGGGCGGCATGGAGCGCGGCGCGGCGACGACCGCGACGATCGTCGTATTCGTGCTGTTCACCACGCTGATGGGGCTCTACGCGAACCTGCCGTTCCTCGTCGGCCCCGGTATCGGCGGCTCGGTGATCATCGGCGTGACGCTCGCGACGACCGAGCACGTCGGCTGGCAGACGGGCCTCGGCATCGCGTGCGTGTCCGGCGTGCTGTTCTTCCTGCTGACGATACTCGGCGCGCGCGGTGTCGTGGTGCGGCTGATTCCGGTGCAGATCAAGCTCGGGCTCGGTGCGTCGATCGGGCTGTTCGTCACGATGCTCGGGCTGCGCAATGCGGGGATGGTCGTCGCGAACGCGAAGACCAACGCGTTCGCGCTCGGCGACTTCTCGCGGCCGGGCGCGCTCGTCGCGCTGATCGGTCTCGCGGTCGCGATCGTGCTGCAGGCCCGCAAGGTGCCCGGCGCGATCCTGATCGCGATCCTCGTCGCGGCCGCGGCCGGCGTGCCGCTCGGCGTCACGCACCTGCCCGCGTCGTTCATGTCGCTGCCGCACAGCATCGCGCCGATCGCGTTCAAGCTCGATATCGGCAGCGCGTTGAGCCTGGCCGCCGCGCCGTACTTGTTCGCGTTCTTCGCGGCGGAATTCTTCTCGACGCTCGGCACCGCGCTCGCGGTCGGCGCGAAGGCGAACCTGCTCGACGAACAGGGCAACCTGCCGAACATCAATCGGCCGTTCCTCGTCGATTCGCTCGCCGCGACGCTCGGGCCGGTGTTCGGCATTCCCGCGCTGACCGCGCTGATCGAATCGGCGGCCGGCGTCGAGGCGGGCGGCCGCAGCGGTTTGTCGTCGCTGGCCGCGGCCGTGCTGTTCGCCGCGATGCTGCTGTTCGTGCCGGTCGCGCTCGCGATTCCGAAGGAGGCGACCGCACCGGCGCTGATCCTGATCGGGCTGTCGATGTTCGCGACGATCCGCCATACGCATTTCGACGACTTCACCGATGCGCTGCCCGTGATGTCGATGGTGCTGCTCACGCTGATGTCGAACAGCTTCGGCACCGGCATCGCCGGCGGGCTGCTGTGCTACGTGCTCGTCAAGCTGCTGGCTGGCCGCTGGCGCGACGTGTCGTGGGGGCTCGTCGTGCTCGCGCTGCCGCTCGGCTATTACTTCTGGACCGTCGTGAAGCCGCACTGAGAGACGGCTTGCGCGACGCATCGCACTACCGAAAAAAGAGACTCATATGAAGGGAACACCAGGCAATGTCCCGGCCGCGCGCACGGGCATCGAGATCACGCCCGCGCATCGGGCCTTCTTCCGCGCGCTGCCGAAGGTCGAGCTGCATTGCCACCTGCTCGGCGCGGTGCGGCACGACACGTTCGTCGCGCTCGCCGAACGCAGCGGTGCGCCGATCGAGCGCGCGGAGATCGACGCGTTCTATGCGCGCGGCGAGAAACCGGTCGGCGTGCTGCACGTGCTGCGCGCGCTCGATAAATATCTGCTGACGCAACCCGACGATCTGCGGCGCATCGCATACGAATATCTGGAAGACGCGGCCGCGCACAACGTGCGGCATGCTGAATTCTTCTGGAATCCGACGGGAACGGTGCGCGTATCGGGCATCGCGTATCCGGATGCGCAGGCCGCGATCGTAACGGCAATCCGCGACGCCGCACGCGATTTCGGGATCGGCGCGCGCCTGATTCCGAGCATCGACCGCGAGCAGGACCCCGACGAAGCGGTTGCGATCGTCGAATGGATGAAGGCGAATCGCGCGGACGAAGTCGCGGGGCTCGGCATCGACTATCGCGAGAACGACCGGCCGCCGGAACTGTTCTGGAAGGCGTACCGCAACGCGCGTGCGGCCGGCTTCCGCACGACCGCGCATGCGGGCGAGTTCGGGATGCCGTGGCGCAACGTCGAGACGGCCGTCGATCTGTTGCAGGTCGACCGCGTCGATCACGGCTATACGATCGTCGACAACCCCGAGCTGTGTGCGCGCTATGCGGAGCGCGGCATCGTGTTTACCGTCGTGCCGACGAATTCGTACTACCTGCGTACGCTGCCGCCGGAGCAATGGGCGGAGCTGCATCCGATGCGCAAGATGCCGGGGCTCGGGTTGAAGATCCATCCGAACACCGACGATCCGACGCTACACAAGGTCGATCCGAGCGAAGCGTGGGAGCTGATGTTCAGCCATTTCGGCTTCACCGTGGCCGAGTTGAAGCAGTTCATGCTGAACGGGATCGACGGCGCGTGGGTTGACGACGCGACGAAGGCGGCGTGGCGTGCGGCATGGGCACCGGAGTTCGATGCGCTCGCTGCAACGCTCCCGGCGGCGGGCTGAACGCGTTTGCTGGCCTGGCCCTCCGCCGGCACGATCAACGGAAGAAGCGCAGCCAGTCGAAGAGGCCTGAATGCTGCGGCGCGCGCCGCTTCGGCGCCGGCGCGCTGCGCGGCCGGAAGTCGGGCGAGAACTGCACATGCGGATCGATCGCCCGCGCGCGCAGCGCCGCATCGTAGAACGATCCGACGATCGGCAGCGCACTGTGCGCGCCCGCGCCCCAGTAGTCGCTGCGCAGCGTCACGCTGCCGTCGTCGAAGCCGACCCACGCACCGGCCACCAGTTGCGGATGCATCAGGATGAACCAGCCGTCGGTGTTGTCCTGCGTCGTGCCGGTCTTGCCCGCGACGTCGATGCGAATCCCGTAGCGCGAGCGGATGTCCGCGCCGGTCCCGTAATCGACCACGCCGCGCATCGCGTCGACGAGCGTCAGTGCGGCGGGCGCCGGCAGCGCGCGTTCCGGCGGCGCGCTGCCGAATGCGGCGAGCACCTTGCCGTCGCGATCCTCGATGCGCGTGATCATCTGCGGCGCGACGTACACGCCGCGATTCGCGATCGTGCCGTACGCGGACACCATCTCTTTCAGCGTGACCGGGCTCGTGCCGAGCGCGAGCGACGGCACCGCGTCGAGCGGGCTGTCGCGCACCCCCATCGCGCGTGCAAGTTGCGCGACCTTCGCGGCGCCTTCCCGCTGCATGACCTGCGCGGTGATGCGGTTGCGCGACAGCGCCAGCCCGTCGCGTAGCGTCATCGGCGCGCCGGTCGGTGGCTCCGCATCGGTCGGCCGCCACACGGCGCGGCCGTCGATCGGGATCGCGACGGGGCCGTCGACGAACGTGTCGCCCGGCCGCATGCCGTCCGCGAACGCGGCGCCATAGACGAACGGCTTGAACGTCGAACCCGGCTGACGCCGTGCCTGTACCACGTGATCGAACGGCTCGCTGCCGAAATCGGGGCTGCCGACCCACGCACGGATCGCGCCGGTGCGCGGATCGATCGCGACGAAGCCGGCCTGCACCTGCGTCTTGCGCTCGCACAGCGCCCGCATGAAGTCGCGATTCGCGCCGAGCTGCTTCAGCGCAACCACGTCGGCGAGCCCGGTGTCGCGGGCCTGCCGATACTCCGGTGTCTGACGCATGAAGCCGCGGAACAGGTCGTTGCGCAGCCCGCAGCCGGACGGCCCGCGCCATGCGCCGTCGGCGATCGCCTGCAGCCGTTCGGTCTGCCGCGTCAGCGCCTGCGTGGCCATGTCCTGCAGCCGTGCATCGAGCGTCGTGCGCACGACGAGGCCGTCGGAGTAGAGATCGTAGTTGTTGCGGTCGGCCCACGCGATCAGCCACTTGCGCAGTTGCACCGCGAAATGCGGCGCGAGACCGGGCTGTGACGTCTGCGGTTCGAAGTCGACGCGCAGCGGCTGGCGCTGTAGTTTCGCGAACTGCTGCGGCGACAGCATGCCCATCTGCGCCATCCGGCCGAGCACGACGTTGCGCCGCTGGACCGCGCGTTCCGGATTCAGCACCGGGTTGTAGTAGCTGTTGCCCTTCAGCATCCCGACGAGCGTCGCGCTTTCCGTGAGGTCGAGCTGGTCCGCCGACTTGCCGAAGTAGGTGCGCGCGGCCATTTCGACGCCGTACGCGTTGTACAGGAACGGCACGGTGTTCAGGTAGGTTTCGAGAATCTCGTCCTTGCTGTACACCGCTTCGATCTTGAACGCGGTGATCAACTCCTTCACCTTGCGCGTGAGCGTCGGCGCGCGGCCGACTTCGTCGGGATACAGGTTGCGCGCCAGCTGCTGCGTGATCGTCGAGCCGCCCTGCCGGTCGCCGGAGAACGTATGCAGGCTGGCCGCGAGCGTGCGGCGCCAGTCGATGCCGTGATGCGCGTAGAAGCGGTGGTCCTCGGTCGCGATCAGTGCATCGATCATGTGCGGCGAGATTTGCTTGAGCGGCACCCATTCGCGGTTTACCGGCCGGAATTCGGCGATCAACTGGCCGTCGGCCGACAGCACGCGCGCGGGGCGGTCGATGCGCGCCTTGCGGATGTCGCCGATGCTCGGCGTGAACGGAACGAACGCGAGCAGGAGCAGCAGGCCCAGCACCGGGATCGCGGCGAGCGTCAGCGCGACGCCGCGCCGGGTCGGGTGGCGCAGGCGGTGGAGCATGCCCGCGCCGAGCGCGCGGACGCGCGTGCGGCACGCGGCGGCGAGCGGCGTGACACGGGCGCGGCAACGGAGCCACGCGTCTCGGAGAAACGGCACGAAGCGGTTCAAGGCGGCAGGAGCGCGGAGGGAAGACGCGCGATCCTAGCAAACGGAACCCGCGCGCGGGCCATGGAAACGGCCGTTTGCTTGCAGGATTTACAGACGATTACGTTTGTTGCCCGCCGCCAACCTTTTATCGTGCGCGGGGCCGCGATTCCACCGACGAAACCACGTTCGCGAGCCGCTGCGCGGCCGCTTCCATCTGCGCGCGGCCGAACCCGCCGAAGCCCAGCACGAGGCCGGGGCGCGCCGTGCCGGGCGCGAACATCGGCGACACTGCACGCACGGCGACACCGGCCTGGGCGGCGCGCGCGACCACGTCGAGATCGTCGATGCCTGCCGCGAGCCACAGCACGACGTGCATCCCCTGGTCGCCCGGCTGCACCCATGCGCGCTCGCGCGGCAGCCGCGCGCCGAGCGTGTCGATCAGCGCCGCACGCTGTTCCGCATAGACGCCGCGCACGCGGCGAATGTGGCGATCGAGATGACCCTCGGCGATGAACGCGGCGAGCACGTGCTGGTCGGCGGTCGGCGCGTGGCGGTCCATCAGCACGCGCGCGCCGCAGAAGGCGGGCACGAGATCGTCGGGCGCGATCACGTAGCCGAGCCGCAGCGACGGAAACAGGATCTTGCTGAAGGTGCCGAGATAGATCACGCGGTCCGGCGCGAGGCCTTGCAGCGACGGGAATGGGTAGCCTTCGTAGCGCAATTCGCTATCGTAGTCGTCCTCGACGACCCAAGCGCGGTGGGCGCGCGCCCACGCCAGCAGCGCATTGCGCCGCGCCATGCTCAGCGGCATGCCGAGCGGGTACTGGTGCGACGGCGTGACGAATGCGGCGCGCGCATCGGGCGCGAGCCGGATGCCGGCGTCGACGTCGAGGCCGTCGGCGTCGACCGGCACGCGCACCATCGCGTCGCGCCGCCCGGTGCTTTCGAGCAGCGCGGTGATGCCGCGATAGGCCGGATTCTCGACCCATGCGCGGTCGTTTGCGCCGAGCAGCACCTGGCTCGCGAGATGCAGCCCCTGCTGCGTGCCGCTCGTGATCACGACCTGGCCGGCATCGCAGCGCACCGAGCGCGACCGGCGCACGTAGTCGGCGATCGCTTCGCGCAGCGGCAGCGCGCCTTGCGGATCGGCGTAGCCGGACGGCGCGCCGGCGCCGCGGGCGCGCAGGCGGTTGCCGAGCCGGCGCCAGATGTCGTCGGGCGCGGTGAGGCCGAGCGGCACCGAGATCGCGAACGGCATCGCCGGCAGCGGGCTGAATTCGCGGGCAAGCCGCGCGAAGGCGGCGGCGGGTTCGGGCAGGGCGTCGCGCGTCGGGTCCAGGCGCGGCGTTGGCGATTCCGGAGCGCTGCCGGGCGATGGTTCCGCGAGCGCATTCGCGACCCGCGTGCCCGCGCCGCCGCGCGATTCGAGAAAGCCTTCGGCGATGAGCTGCGCATACGCGTCGACGACGGTGCCGCGCGCCACCTGCAGCGACGCCGCCAGCAGCCGTGTGGAAGGCAGCGTATCGCCGGGCCGCACGTCGCCGCGGCGCACCGCGTCGCGCAGCGCCTGCGCGAGCTGGCGGCTCAGGTCGCCGGCCGCGCGATCGAGCACGCCGAGCGACGGGATTTCGACGATCCGGGCCGTTCTTGCCATGATTCTGGTCTGCTGAAATTGTTTCAAACCGGCTCTACAGGATAAACCAGTTTGAGATCACAATCGAACCATGACGGGCTAGCACCCGCGCCATTTCCTACCCCGCACGACCGTGGAGCCGACATGTACGTCCCCGCCGATTTCAACGAACCCAACCCCGACGCGCTGCGTGAGCTGATCGTGCAGCATCCGTTCGGCAGCCTGATCACGCACGGCAAGCGCGGGCTCGACGCGAACCACATTCCGTTCGAACTGATGCCCGGCGACGGCGGGCTCGGCGAACTGCACGCGCACGTCGCGCGGGCGAACCCGGTCTGGCAGGACGTCGCGGACGGCGACGAGGTGCTCGTGATCTTCCGCGCCGGCGACGCATACATCTCGCCGAACTGGTATCCGAGCAAGCACGTCGCGCATCGGCAGGTGCCGACGTGGAACTACCGGGTCGTGCATGCGCACGGCCGCATCACGGTGCGCGACGACGAGAAGTTCGTGCGCGGCGTGGTCGCACGGCTGACGCGCACGCACGAGGCGTCGCAGCCGGTGCCGTGGAAAATGGGCGACGCGCCGCCGGACTACATCGACACGATGCTGCAAGCGATCGTCGGGCTGCAGATCGAGATCACGCGGCTCGTCGGCAAGCGCAAGCTCGGGCAGAACAAGGCCGAGGCCGATATTCGCGGAGCGGGCGAAGGGCTGGTCGCGCAAGGTCATCTCGCGATCGGGGAAGCGATGCTGGCGGAGGCCGACGCGAAGCGCGAATGAGCGCGTGACGCGAGCGAGTATCGAGCTCGCTCGCCGCCCAGGTCACTGCGTGCGCGTCGAACCCTTCGCCCCTTCTCCCGCCTGCGCCAGCGCCCCCCGAATCGCCGCCTCCGTCTTGTCGTACCCGCCTTCGCCATAACGCGTATAGACGATCTTGCCGTTCGCATCGATCAGGTACAGCGCGGGCCAGTACTGGTTGCCGTACGCGCGCCACGTGTCGTAGCGGTTGTCCTGCGCGACCGGATAGCGGATATCGAAGCGCTTGATCGCATCGGCGACGTTCTTCGCGTCGCGTTCGAACGGATATTCCGGCGTATGCACGCCGACCACGACGAGCCCCTGGTCGCGATATTTCCGATACCAGTCGTTCACGTACGGAATCGTATGAATGCAGTTGATGCACGAGTACGTCCAGAAATCGACGAGCACGACCTTGCCGCGCAACTGGTCGAGCGTCAGCGGCGCGCTGTTGTGCCAGCGGTCGATGCCGGTGAAAGCGGGCGCCGTCATGCCGGCCGGCGATGCCTGCACGCCCGCGTCGTCGCGGGTGCCGGCGAAGGCGGCGAGCCCCGCCGTGGCGGCGAGGGCGATGACGAGGGCGGCGGTCTTGAGGCGGGGCAGCATGGCGTTCTCCTGATCTTTGCGGGCCGCGGCGCGAGGGCGGCGGCCCGACGGGTTTCGACAGGCCCCATTAGGCGGCGCCGACGTATCTGCGATGTGTCCGGCCCGCCGCGCGTGTGCAACGTTGTGTGTCGCCATGCTGGCGCGATACATTGGGATACAAACGCGTGCCCGCCGTGCGGTATAACAGCGGACATCGCCCCGCCCGAACCCCGACACCGATACCGGCAACGACTCATGGACAAGATCGACCACGTGCTGATCGTCGACGACGATCGCGCGATTCGCGAACTGATCGCGGACTACCTGGAAAAGAACGGCATGCGCGTGTCGCTGGCCGCGAACGGCCGCGAGATGCGCAACGCATTGGACGACGGCGCGCCCGACCTGATCGTCCTCGACCTGATGCTGCCCGGCGAGGATGGCTTGACGCTGTGCCGCGACCTGCGCGCCGGCAAGTTCCGCACGGTGCCGGTGCTGATGCTGACCGCGCGCGGCGAAGAAACCGATCGCATCATCGGCCTCGAGATGGGCGCCGACGACTACCTGGCCAAGCCGTTCGCGGTGCGCGAGCTGCTCGCGCGAATCCGCTCGGTGCTGCGCCGCGCGCGCATGCTGCCGCCCGGCATGCAGGTGACGGAAACGGCCGCGCTGCTCGCGTTCGGCGAATGGCAGCTCGACACGACCGGGCGCCATCTGCTGGACACCGAAGGCACGCTGGTCGCGCTGAGCGGCGCCGAATACCGGCTGCTGCGCGTGTTCCTCGACAACCCGCAGCGCGTGCTGACGCGCGACCAGTTGCTCAACCTCACGCAAGGGCGCCAGTCCGACCCGTTCGACCGCTCGATCGACCTGCTCGTGAGCCGGCTGCGCCAGCGCCTGCGCGACGGCGCGCGCGAGCCGCGCTACATCAAGACGCTGCGTAACGAGGGCTACGTGTTCTCGTCGGCCGTGACCGCCGTCGACGGTACGCCATGAGCGCGCGCCCGCCGTGGCACTGGCCGCGTTCGCTGTTCGCGCGGCTCGCGCTGATCCTGTGCGTGGGCCTCGCGCTCGCGCAGACGCTGTCGTTCTGGCTCACCGTAACCGAGCGCGACCAGGCGACCACGAACCTGATGATGGGCTACATCGAGCGCGAGGTCGCCAGCTCGGTCGCGTTGCTCGACCATCTGCCGCCTGCCGAGCGCACCGCATGGCTGCCGCGCCTCGCGCGGCGCAGCTATGCGTTCATCCTCGGGCCGGGCCAAACCGGCACGCCGCCGGAAGCGCGGCTGTCGGCGCGCGTCGAGCGCTCGATCTCGGACGGCATCGGCGGCGACTATCCGCTGACCGCGAATTCGATTCCCGGCGACCGCGAACATCTGCAGGTGCATCTGCGGCTGACCGACGGATCGCCGCTGACGATCGACATTCATCCGATGTCGACGGTGCCCCTGTCGGGCTGGCTGCCGGCCGTGCTCGTGGTGCAGCTCGCGATGCTGGCTGCGTGCTGCTGGCTCGCGGTGCGGCTCGCGACGCGGCCGCTCAAGCAGCTCGCGCAGGCCGCCGACGCGCTCGGCCCCGACCTGAAGGGCGAGCGGCTGAACGAAGACGGGCCGTCGGAAGTCGCGCGCGCCGCACGGGCCTTCAACGCGATGCAGGACCGTATCGCGCAGTACATGGCCGAGCGCATGCAGATCCTCGCGTCGATCTCGCACGATCTGCAGACGCCGATCACGCGGATGCGGCTGCGCGTCGACGTGATGGACGACGACACGCAGGGCGCGAAGCTGCGCCAGGACCTGCTCGAGATGGAGCATCTGGTGAAGGAGGGCGTCGCGTATGCGCGCACGCTGCACGGCACCGAGGAAGCCGCGCGCCGCATCGATCTCGATGCGCTGCTCGACAGCATCGTGTACGACTACACGGATGCGGGGCAGGACGTCGCGCTGCACAGCCGCGCGCCGCTCGCGCTCGTCACGCGGCCGAAGGCGCTGCGCCGCATCGTCGGCAACCTCGTCGACAACGCACTGAAGTTCGCGGGTGCGGCCGAGATCGACGTGCAGGCGGCGCCGGACGGCGGCGCGGTGATCGCGGTGCTCGATCGTGGGCCCGGCATTCCGGACGATCAGCTCGATGCGGTGTTCGAGCCGTTCCGGCGGGTGGAGACATCGCGCAATCGCGAGACGGGCGGCACGGGGCTCGGGCTTGCGATCGCGAAGCAGCTCGCGCTCGCGATGGGCGGCACGCTCACGCTGAACAACCGGGCCGACGGCGGCGGCCTCGAGGCGAGGCTAACGCTGAGGAACGCGGGATGATGCGACGCGTCGCGCGCGCGTCGCGGCTTCAGGTGCGTGCCGAACCGTGCGATGTGTGCAATGGGTGCGGCGTCACACGCGTTGCAGATGCGCGTCGACGAGCGGCGCGAGCGCTTGCGCATGCACGGCCGCGAGATCGTGCCGGCCGCCCGGCACGACGTGCAACCGCGCATCGGGCAGCCGTTCGAGCAGGCGCCGGCCGGCCGCGACCGGGCTGATCGGATCGTCGTCGCCCCACAGCAGCAGCGTCGGCTGCGCGATACGGCCGATGTCCTGCGACAGGTCCGCACGAAACGTCATGAACCAGTCCGGCAACCGCGGGTTCGCTTCGGCGAAGCCGGCGCGCCAGTCCTGCGCGCCGAGCCCGGCCATGTCGAGGCCGCCGGACGTGACCGTCAGCACGAGATGCGTGACCAGATCCGGCTTGTCGAGCGCCGCGCGCATCGCGATTACGCCGCCCATCGATTGCGCGATCACGGCGGTCGGCCGGTCGACGCTTGCGAGCACATGACGCACGAGACCGTCGAAATCGTCGACGGCCGGATCGCGCGGCGTGTCGCCGAAGCCCGGGTAGGCGACGATCCGCCGCTCGGCCGGATGCGTGAGCATGCCGGCCAGCGGTTGCCAGAACGCGGTGCTGCCCGATGCGCCGGGCAGGAAGAGCAATTGCGATGGAGCGGGCATGGCGTGTTGGTGTTCCGGTAGTCGAGGCGAAGCGGGATGGCGAGCGGCGCGAGCGCGTCAGCAGCGGCCGGTGCGCAGCGCGACGGTCCAGTCGTCGCGACCGCGCGACGCCGCGATGGCGGCGGCCGTGTGCCAGTCGTATTCGACCGCATGGAATTCGACGTTCCAGCCGGCGGCGGTGCGCGACACCATCGCGTAGCGGGCATGCGGCGAGCCCGTCTCGATCCGGTGCGGATGCGGCAGGTCGTCCGCATACGCCTGCAACCCGACGCTGCCCGGATTGACGATCAGCCGGCCGTCGTCGAGCTTCGCGGTGCGCGGCACATGCGTGTGGCCGCACAGGATCAGCGAGGCCGCCGTGTCGCCCGCGCGCTGCGCGACTTCATCGGGCGTGGCCGCGCGGCAGCCGTCGGGCGTGACCGTTTCGAGGAAGTAGACGAGATCGCTGGCGGGCGTGCCGTGCACCATCAGCACGTCGCCGTCGAGCGTCAGGCGTTCGGGCAGCGCGGCGATCCAGGCGCGATGGTCGGCGCGCAGCGTGTCGTGCGCCCAGCGATCGGACAGCCGCATCGCGTCGCGATCGAGCGTCAGCAGTTGCCGCTCGTGATTGCCCTTGATGGTCGGCAGGTCGAGCGCGATCAGGCGGTCGGCCGTTTCGGCTGGATGGAGCGCGCCGGACACGATGTCGCCGAGATTGACGATCACGTCGGCGCCGCGGCGGCGGACATCGTCGAGCACCGCGTCGAGCGCGGCGAGGTTGCCGTGGATGTCGGACAGCGCGGCGATTTTCATGGCGGCAAGTCGATGAGGGGAGTGGCGATTGTCGCCAATTCGACGCGGGTCGTGCAATCGGGTCGTGCAATCGCTTCACGGCATCGGCGCGCGATGCCGCGGCGGGCACGTCAGTCGGTCGCGAGGCGGGCGTACATCGCGAAATCGCCCGGCGTGCCGCGCACCATCTTGTAGGCGCGCAGCAACCCTTCGTAGCGGTAGCCGCACTTCTGCAGCACGCGCGCGGAGCCCGCGTTGCTGGTCAGCACGACCGCCTGCATGCGCATGAAGCCGCCGTGCGTGAACGCCCACGCGGTGACGGCTTCGCACACCGCGCTCGCGATGCCCCGCCCCCAGTGCGACGGCGCGAGGTCGTACGCGATCTCCGCCGAGCGGTTGACGGTGGACACCGTATGCAGCCCGACCGTCCCGGCGAGCGCGCCCGACGCGGTGTCGACGATCGCGAGACGCCGGATCGAATCCGGATCGGTCGATTCGATGTTGTCGAACATCGGCAACAGATCGTCGGGCGAGCGCAGGTTCCAGCTCGTGTGACGGAAAACGTTGGGGTTCGACAGGTAGGCGTACCACGCGTCGAGATCCGCGCGTTCGAGTTGCCTGAGCGACAGGCCGGGGAAACCGGCGCGGGGCGGTGCGGCGATTTTCATCGAGCCCGGCGCCTACGCGGCATGGCGCCGGTACAGCGCCAGCGAACCGGCGAGCGCGAGCAGCATCGCCCCGCATGTGCGTTCGAGCCACAGCGCGCCCGAGCGCTTCAGCAGCCGCACCGCGCGTGCGCCGAGCAGCGCGTAGCCGAACATCACCGCGCCGTCGAGCAGCGCGAACGTGACCGCGAGCGCGACGTACTGCGGCGCGAGCGGCGCCAGCGGATCGAGGAACTGCGGCAGGAACGCGGAGAAGAACAGATAGCCCTTCGGGTTCGTCACCGCGGTCAGGAAGCTTTTCGCGAAGATCGATGCGTTGCGTCCGGAGGCCGTGCCGCGCTGCGCGGCCGCGACGTCGAGCGCTCCCTTCGACATCAGCAGCCGGATGCCGACATACGCGAGGTACGCGGCGCCGAGCCATTTCACGACCGAGAACCAGAACGCCGACGCCATCAGCAGCGCGCCGAGGCCGAGCGCGACTGCGACGATCAGCACGAAGTCGGACAGCATCGCGCCCGCGAAACCGAACGCCGCGCGGCGCACGCCGTAGCGCGAGCCGTTGGTCAGCGCGAGCAGCACGGTCGGGCCGGGTGTCGCGATGCCGACGAACGCGACGGCGGCGAAGATCAGCAGGGTCGTTTCATGCATGAAGAAGCTCCCGGTGGAAAGCGCGCAGCCGATTATCGTCCGCGTCGCCTCGCGCTGTACAGGCGCGGCAGCCGTGACCATGGCCGCGCCCCGACTATCTCAATTTTGACAAGAAACTGTTGTCATTATTCCGCTTTGGAACGGAACCGGTTCCAACTACCATACCGGCCGCAGCGGGCATGCCCGCCGCGTCGTCGCGCGCGGACGTCGCCGGTCTCGCACCGCCGGCGGATGTCGGCGCCCGCGCGCGCTACTCGCAAACAGCCAGCCAGAACAACGGGTTCACCGCCCGGAGACATAAAACCATGAACAAGCAACTGATCGCAGCGCCGCTGCTGCTCTCGCTCGCGGGTGTCGCCGCCGCGCAAAGCTCCGTCACGCTGTACGGCATCGTCGATGCGGGCGTGACCTATCGCAGCAACGAACGGGTCGGCTCGGCGGGCGCGTACACCGGGCATTCGAGCGTCGGGCTCACGACCGGCAACCTGTCCGGCAGCCGCTGGGGCATCAAGGGTTCCGAGGATCTCGGCGGCGGAATGCGCGCGCTGTTCGTCCTCGAGAACGGCTTCGACATCACCAACGGCACGTCCGGCCAGGGCGGCCGCCAGTTCGGCCGGCAGGCGTTCGTCGGCGTCGGCAGCGACCGCTACGGCACGGTCACGCTCGGCCGCCAGTACACGTCGCTCGACGATTTCGTGAGCCCGGTCGGCCCGTCGTCGTTCATCGGCGGCTTCGGCGCGCACCCGGGCGACATCGACGATCTCGACCAGACCGCGCGCGTCGACAGCTCGATCAAGTACACGAGCGCGAACTACTCGGGCTTCACGTTCGGCGCGCTGTACGGCTTCGGCGGCCAGCCGGGGAGCATGAAGCAGCGCAACACGTGGAGCGTCGGCGCCGCATACGCAGCAGGCCCGCTGCGCGTGGGCGTCGGTTACGAGCGTTCGGACAACAGCAAGAAGGGCGCGACCGACCCGACGGCGGGCAAGTGGCAGAGCACCGACGACGGGCTGTTCAATTCGTCGATCAACGAAGGCTATGCGAGCGCGCAGTCGCAGCAGGTGATCGCGACCGGCGCGACGTACGACTTCGGCCCGGCCGTCGTCGGCGTGAACTACAGCAACGTGCAGTACCGCGGCGGCGCGCAGTCGCTGTTCAGCGGCCACGCGACGTTCAACGTCGCGGGCGTGTTCACGCGCTGGAACGTGCAGCCGCAGACGCAGCTGTTCGCGGGCTACAGCTACACGCGCGGCAGCGACGTCGACGGCATCGACAACCGCGCGCAGTATCACAACGTCACGCTCGGCGCGGTCTACGACCTGTCGAAGCGCACCAGCGTGTACCTGCTCGGCGCGTACCAGCATGCGTCCGGCACGACGCTCGACGCGCTCGGCCGGCCGGTGGACGCGACCGCGTCGGTGTCCGACAAGGCGAACGGCCATTCGTCCGATTCGCGGTCGCAGGCGATCGTGAGCCTCGGGCTGCGCCAGAAGTTCTGACGCAGCAGTCGTTGCGCGTGCAACGGGGCTCGCAGCCGATGCGGGCCCCGTTGTCGGCATGCTCGTCCGCAGCCGACGATGCACTGTTCCACCGGCAACGCGTGATCGACATCGTCGATACGCTGCCGAAATACGTCGACGGCTGGGACGGCCCGACGTTCGACCCGGCGAACTGAACGATCGCCGCCGCGTGCCGGTACGGCCGGTGCGCGGTTTTCCCCCTCCGTATTCCCCCTTTCCCTCCCGCTCTGCCTTCCATGCGCGAAATCGCAAAAAACCGATCGCGCAGGACAATATTTTTTCTCTTTCATTTTGATTTCGATTTGTAATAATCGAAGTGACTTCCGGGGAATGAAAATGCAATGCGGTCATATCAGAAAAAATGACGTATTCGCATTGAATGACCCGGAACAAAATGCCGGGAAATGCGCTGAAACCGCGTGGCTGGCAGGCTGTCGTGGCGCGGTTTCGGAGATTTTGCGATCGTTGACGAAAAAGCGCCGGACGGCAAAACGCGTGGAGTGAATAATTCGATGAAACGGCGAATGCGGATTTACCGGAATCACCAATATTTCATGCGCCGCGATTTACAGTGTCGATCATTGTTCGTCTGGGAGCATTATTCATGTCAATGAAACAAATCCGCGCGGCGTTGCTGATCGTGTGCATGGCGATGCTGGCGCCGGCTAGCTACGCGCAGGCGCAATACTCGACCGACTGGCTCGCGAACACGTACGGCACGCTGACCTCGCACGTCGGCAACGGCGCGCGCTCGATGTGGGTCGCGCCCGAAGGCGTGATCTACACGGCGTCGCGCTGGGACGAGAACGCGGGCGGCGTCGCGATCTACCAGAACGGCCAGCCGCTCGGCACGATCGGCATCCACGACGAATTCCATGGCGGCGCGATCACGGGCAATTCGACGTCGCTGTTCGTCGCGCTCGGCTACAACCGCACGTTCGGCAGCGGCTCGGTGGGCCGCTACAACCGGAGCACGAACCAGCGCGACCTGCGCATTCCGGTCAGCACGTGGACGGGCATCCAGTATGCGGACGTGATCACGGGTCTCGCGACGGGCGGCAACCTGCTGTACGTGAGCGATTTCTACGGCAACCGCGTGCGCGTCTATACGACCGATGGCGTGTGGCAGCGCGACATCGGCGTCACGGGCCCCGGCGCGCTGGCGCTCGACGCGGCCGGCAACCTGTGGGTCGCGCGCAAGAGCGCGGGCGTCGTCGCGCAGTTCAGCCCGACCGGTACGGCGATGAACACGCTCCAGATGGCGGCCGGCGCGCGGCCGGCGTCGCTGTACTTCGATGCGTCGATGGGCCGGTTGATGGTGGGCGACGAAGGGCCCGACATGAACATCAAGCTATACGGCGGGCTGCCCGGGCTGCCGGTGCAGGTCGGCACGTTCGGCGTGCAGGGCGGCTATCTCGATACGACCACGGGCATCAAGGGGCAGGTCGGCGACAAGCGCTTCACGCGCGTCGCGGCGCTCGGCAAGGATGCGGCCGGCAACCTGTACGTGCTGAACAACGCCTGGGGCGGCGGCTGGGATCTCGGCCGCAACGGCAGCACCGATCTGCATGCGTACAGCCCGGTCGGCACGCTGCAATGGAAGCTGCAGGCGCTGAACTTCGAGGGAATCGCCGCGCCCGATCCGGTGACGGACGGGACGTTGTTCTACAGCGGCAACAACATATATACGGGCACGGCGGGCGGCACGTTCGTCGCGAACACGGTCGACCCGTTCACCTACCCGAAAGACCCGCGCCTCGACATGAACGACTATCAGCGCGGCCAGCACTTCGGGCAGCTCGTGAGCGTCGGCGGCAACCGGATCCTCGTCGCGTCGGGCCAGAACCCGGGCAACTTCAACTTCTACTACTTCAACACCGCGAGCGGCTACATCGCGATTCCGGCCGGTTCGCTGCCCGGCAAGCCGTTCAACACGACGCTGCAGGTGACGGCCGGTTTCGACATCGACGGCAACGGCGACGTGTGGGCCGGCCTGAACGGCTCCAACGTGATCACGCGCTACCCGATGACGGGCTTCGACGCGACCGGCAAGCCGTCGTGGGGCAAGCCGGTGACGACCGCCGTGCCGAGCAGCGTAGCGCCCGTCACGCGCATCATCTACCAGGCCGACAGCGACACGATGATCCTGGCGCAGGGCCTCGCGGGCAACTGGGACTGGACCGCGATGAACGGGCACATCGAGGTTTATCACGGGTGGAAGAACGGCAACACGAGTGCGCCGAACCCGGTGATCAACCTGACGAGCGCGAACCCGAAATCGATCGCGGCGGCCGGCCACTACCTGTTCGTCGGCTATGTGCACACGGTGCCGAACATCGACATATACGACCTGAACACCGGCGCGCTCGTCACGACGCTGACGAATTCGAACCCGTCGGCGATGGACGTCGGCAACGACGTCGACTCGATGTACGGCGTGCGCGCGTACCTGCGTTCGACCGGCGAGTACGTGATCACGAAGGACAACTACAACGGGTCGAGCATCGTCGTGTATCGCTGGCGTCCGTGAGCGCGCCGGGGCGTCAGAACGATACCGTGGTCGTCAGCGTGACGAGCCGCGGCTCGCCGACCGCGACGATCAGGTTGCTGTTGCTCGACGGATAGTAGGTCTTGTCGAACAGGTTCTTCACGTTCAGCTGGAAGCGGGTCGGGAACTTGCCGATCGTCGTTTCGTACGCCGCGAACGCGTCGACGCTCACGTAGCCGGGCAGCGTGAAGCTGTTCGCCGTGTCGCCGGAGCGGGCGCCGACGAGACGCGCGCCGCCGCCGAAGCGCCAGCGCCCGGGCAGGTTCGCGATGGCCGTGTCGTATACCGCGAACAGGCTGCCCGTGTGGCGCGCGACGTTGACGAGCGGCGTGTTGCTGTCACGATCGTTCGCGTTTGTATACGCATAGCTGCCGATCACGCTCAGGTGGCGCGTGATCTGCCCGGCCACGTCGAGCTCGATCCCGCGCGAGCGCGCGGTGCCGATCGTCGATGTGAGGTCGCCGACCGTGACCGCGACGTTGCGCTTGTCGATCTGGTACACGGCGAGCGTGCCCGTGATCGCGGGCTTCAGGCTGAACTTCAGCCCGGCCTCGAGCACGCGGCCGTATTCCGGCGCGAGTGGCGCCGCGACGTTCGACGCGACGTTCGGCTTGAACGAGCGGCTCACGTTCGCATAGGCGGTGAGCGCCGGCGTGAGCGCATACGCGAGCCCGAACTGCGGCAGCCAGACGCTGCCGCGCGAGCGGTCGGCGAACACGAACGGCCGGCCCATCCCCGATTCCTGTTGCCAGTTTTCCCAGCGCAGCCCGCCTACCGCGGTGAGGCGGTCGGTGATCTTCACCGAATCCTGCACGATCGTCGAATACGCATGCACGACCGAGCGCGAATCGCTCTGCTTCGCGTTGGGTATGCCACCCGGCGCGAGCAGGCCGTACACGGGATCGTAGAGATTGAAGCCCGTCGTCGCCTTGCCGCGGATCGTGTCGCCGCGGAAGCTGCGCTGTCGCTCGTATTCGCCGCCGACGTAGATCGCGTGCTGCATCCCCGCGAGCGTCACGTTGCCGAGTAGGCCGAGCGTCGCGATCTGGTCGGAATCGTTGCGCCCGAGGTTCGCATCGGACGAGCGCGTCAGCGCGCCGGTTCTGCTGTTGAACGCGGTGGCGCGGGTGATGAACTGGTCGTAGCGGTCGCGGCCCCAACCGTAAGTCGCGCGCATGCGCCATGCATCGGAGAAGCGGTGCTCGATGCGTGTCCGCAGCGTTTCCTGGATGCCGCTGCTTTGCGACCACGCTTCCTCGTAGCGGCGATAGCGCAGTGCCTCGTCGAGCTGGCCGTTCACGAGCACGGTGCCGCGGTCGAACGGCATCGTGTAGTCGACGTACTGGTAGCTGACGTCGATCGACGTGTTCGCGTCGTGCCACGACAGCGCGGGCGCGATCAGCGCGTTGCGTTCGCGGCCGAAGCTGCGCCAGTAGCGGCTCGTGTCGTATTCGCCGGTCAGCCGGAAGGCGAGCGTGCCGCCCGCGATCTGGCCGGGCTTGCCGAGCGGCCCCGTGAGGTCGAACTGCGCGTTGCTGCCGCCGTGGTTCGTGCGCGATGCGGAGATCGAGCCGCCGAACGTGTCTTCCGGCTTGCGCGTGACGAGGTTGATCACGCCGCCTGGGTCCTGCATCCCGTACAGCAGCGAAGCGGGGCCCTTCAGTACTTCGACGCGATCGATCGTCGCGAGATAGCTGTGCAGCACCGGCGTGCGCACGCCGTCGACCAGCACCGAGCCGTCGTTGTTCGATCCGAAGCCGCGCTTGATGAACGCGTCGCGCGTGCCGCCGAGCGTGTTGGTCTGCGTGACGCCGCTGATGTTGCCGAGCACGTCGTCGAGCGAGCGCGCCTGCTGGTCCTGCATCACGCTGCTGCTGACCACCGCGACCGATTGCGGGATCTCCTTCAGCGCCCGGGCGTCGCCGCCCGCGATGCTGGTCGTGCGCGGCTGATAGCCGATCGTCGGATCGACGGCGGCCGATGCGTTGATGCTGATGGCCGGGAGTTCGTGTTCGGCGGCCGGCGCGGCGGCGGGCGCGGGCGCAACGGGGTCGGCGCCGGCCGCGTGCGCGCCGCTCGCGACGCACAGGGTGAGCAGGGCAGGCAGGGGTATGCGCCACGGATGCAAGGTCCGGGCGCGGCAGGGCGTTCGACGGGATGGCATGAATCGATGCAGGAAGAGGAATGCTAAGGATCGTGTTGCGGGTGGCAGTGTTGCGGTGGGATCAGCGTGCGCATGATATATGTAATGAGAATCGTTTGCAATTGTAATGGGGCGGCCGGCGGCGCTCGGTTGCCGGGCTGTCGGCCGTCTGCTACCGTAGCGGCCAAAATCAGACGCAGTGAAATTCAACGAGAGAGCCGGGGGCCGCACCATGTCATCTTCCTGTCCCGTCGCGTTTAGCGCGACGCCACGCACCGCGCACGCGCGTGCGGGCGATGAAGTGATCGCAGCCGTGTACCGCCGTTCGAACGATTAGAGCGACGCAAGCGCATTCAATCGGCATCGCGCCGGGCTTCGATCATTTCAACCACCACGCTAGACGGGAGACCCCCCATGAAGAAGATTTCCGCGCCGTTCGCGGCGGCCGCGCTGGCGGCCTGCGCGCTGCTGGCGGGCGTTCAGCAGGCCGCCTGTGCGGCTTCGAACGCCGAACCCGCGATCGACGCGCACTACGGTGCCGTGATCGAGGCCTATACGCAGGACATGGCCGCCGCGAAGACGAAGTACGACGGCAAGCGCCTCACGTTCGTCGGCGCCGTGATCCGGATGGGCAGCGACCCGGGCGGCACGTACTTCGGCGCGCTGACGGCCGACGGTGAGCAGTTCGACACGCATTTCGACGTGGCCGACCAGGATGCGCTGAAGCCGAAATTCCCCGGCGGCGAGATCAAGCCGTTCGTCACGTCGTCGGCGTTCCGGTTCAGTTGCGTGAACGAAGGCTATATCGATGCGCCGGTGCTGCCGGGGTTGAAGCTCGCGCATTGCCGGCTCGCCGATTGAGCTGAGCGATGGGCGGGGGCCGGCGTGCGAGGGTCAAGCCGGCTCGGGCGCAGCAGTAACCGCTCGATTACGCGCCGCGTGCCGGACGGTCCGCCTGCGGATCTACAGATCGAGTACCAGCAGGTCGGTGCGCGATCGTGAGCAGCACGGCATGAACTGGTCGCCGGCCGCCTTTTCGTCGTCGGTCAAGTACGTATCACGATGATCGGGCTCGCCTTCGAGCACGCGGGTCAGGCAGGTGCCGCACACGCCTTGCTCGCACGACGTCAGCACGTCGACGCCGTTCGCCGCCAGCGCCGCGATCACCGTGCATTCGGCCGGCACGTCGATCACCTTGCCGCTGCTCGCGATTTGCACCTGGAATGCGCGGTCGGCGCCGGACGGCACGACCGCACCGCCGAAGAACTCGTAGTGCAGCCGGGCTTCGCTCCAGCCGCGCTCGCGCGCCGCGTTCAGCACCGCATCCATGAAGCCGCGCGGGCCGCATACGTACAGATGCGTGCCGTCTGGGGCGCCGGCGAGCACGGCAGCCAGATCGAAGCGTTGCGCGGGATCGCCGTCGTCGACGTGGAAGCGGACGCGATCGTGAAACCCCGCCGTGTTGATCCGCTCGACGAAGGCCATGCGATCGGTCGAACGCGCGCAGTAATGCATGTCGAACGACGTGCCGGACGAAGACAACCGTTCCGCCATGCTCAGAATCGGCGTGACACCGATCCCGCCGGCGAGCAGCAGATGGTGCGGCGCGTCGGGCGCGAGCGGGAATTGATTGCGCGGCAGGCCGATCCGGACGGTATCGCCTTGCCGGACGTCGTCGTGAATCGCGCGCGACCCGCCGCGACCGTCGGCCTCGCGCAGCACCGCGATCTGATAGCGGTCGCGTTGCTCCGGATGGTTGCACAGCGAGTACTGGCGCACGAGCCCGCCCGGCAGATGCACGTCGATATGGGCGCCGGCGTCGAAGTGCGGCAAGGGCGAGCCGTCATCGCTGACGAGTTCGAAGCCGCAGATGTCGCGCGCTTCCTGCCACTTGCGCGCGACCCGAACCGTCAAGGTCGTGCCGCTCATGACGTCTCCCTGACCTGCGCGACCGGAATCACGGGCCGCTGCGGGCTCGCCGCGTGTTCGGCGGCGAGCAGCCGGTCGATCACCTTGCGCGACAGCACGCCGCCGGCATCGATGTTGAGCTTGAGGAGCGTGCGCTCCGGCCATTGCTCGAGATTGCGCTGCTGGCGCTCGAGCATTTCGAGATCCTCCGCGAAGATCTTGCCCTGGCCTTCGCGGATCTCGGCGGTCAGCGCGGCGTCGTCGGGCCGGAAGTTGCGCGCCATTCCCCAGAAGTACCAGATCGACGTGTCGGTCTCGGGCGTAATGAAGTCGACCACGATCGACGACGCCTTCTTGTTCGCCGGCGCATCGTAGCCGCCGTGGCCCGCATGCGCGACGCCCACTTCGATCATCACGTGGCTCGGCGGCGTGAAGCGGCAGATCTGCCAGCGGTCGACCGGGATGTCGTCGGCGAGCCCGTTGCCGCGCAGCGCCATTCGCCAGAACGGCGGCGGCATCACGTTTTCCATGAAGCGGCTCGTGACGACTTCGTCGCCATGGCTGGTGGTCTTCGGCGGCGCTTCGTCGATTTCCTTCTGGCCGATGCTCGACGCATGCACGTAGGTTTCGTGCGTGAGGTCCATCAGGTTGTCGATCATCAGCCGGTAGTCGCAGCGGATGTGATACAGGCCGCCGCCGTGCGCCCAGGCCGGATCTTCGGCCCAGGCCAGCGCCGGCAGTTTGGCGGGATCGGCTTCGGACGCATCGCCCGGCCAGACCCACACGAAGCCGTACCGCTCGACCGCCGGGAAGCTGCGAATCGACGGAAACCCGCCGACCCGCTGGCCCGGCATGCCGGCCGGCTTGCCGTTGCAGCCCATTTCGAGCCCGTGATAGCCGCACACGAGCACGCCGTCGCGCACGAACCCGAGCGACAGCGGCGCGCCGCGGTGCGGGCAGAAATCCTCGAGCGCCGCGACGTGGCCGTCCGCCGTGCGGTACAGCACCATCGATTCGTTGCAGATCTTGCGGCCCAGCGGCTTGCCGTCGATCTCGTCGGGCGTGCACGCCACGTACCACGCGTTCTTGAGAAACATGTTCCTTGTCTCCTTCGGGGCGGTGCCGCCGGGGAGGCGGCCCGATCTTCATTCCGTGTACTGAATGAGATTCAGTGTACTCATCGATATGGGCCGGAGCAAGGCGGGCGGTATACTGGTTTTCCCGGGAAATGGCGCGAAGCCGCGCTATGCCGACGGTGCGCGCAACCGGTGCGTGCCGCCTATGTCATCGACTCATCCATGGAAAAAACGACTCCCGCCGACCTGCCGGCTTTCCCGATCGACCTGTACGACGAACCCGGGCACCTGATCCGGCGCGCGCACCAGATCGCGGTCGCGATGTTCTACGAGAAGCTGGGCCGGGACGTGACGCCCGTGCAGTACGCGGTGCTGCGGATGCTGTACGAGAATCCGGGGCTCGACCAGGTGACGCTCGCGCAGCGGGTCGCGCTCGACACGTCGACCACGGCCGATCTCGCGGTGCGGCTCGAAGCGAAGGGATTGATCGTCCGCGAAGTGCTGCCGCGGCGTCAGCGGCGCCTGCTGTTGACGCCGGCGGGCGTCGAGCTGCTCACCCACCTGATTCCGTCTGTGACGGAATTGCGGGCCGGGCTGTTCGACGGGATGGGCGAGGACGATTCGCAGGAGCTGATGCGCCTGCTACGCAAGTTCGTGCATTTGAACAACGAGCAGAGCCGCGCGCCGCTGCGGGTGAGCGAGGATTCGTAGCGGCTCGGAGCCTGGAGCGATGGCGCAGAAGGGCGGCGTGCGCCGCCCTGGCCGTCAGCCGCGTGATGCTTCGCCTTCCAGCCGCCGCACCGCTTCCGCGACTTCGTTCCTGAAGCGCACCAGCGCCGCCTGCTCCGGCACCGGCGGCTGCACGGCCGCCCACAGCATGTCGATCAACTGTGTGGCCGTCGTTTCCGTATCGAGCTTGCGGTGCCCGAGGATCGCATCCCACAGCACGTGCTCCATCGGCCCGAACACCATCGAGCGCAGCAGGCTCAGCGGCAGATCCGCGCGAACTTGCCCGGCCGCCTGGCCGCGCGCGAGCACGTCCATCAGCGGCGCCGTGTAGCGGCGCTGCAGCGCGGTGAGCTCGTCGCTGAGCGCATGCTGCTTCGCGCGGCCTTCCGACAGCACCAGCGCACACAGCCCCGTGCCGTTCACGAGCATCAGCCGCAGGTGGGTGCGCACGATGAACGCGAACTGCTGCTGCACCGACGCGTCCCGCGGCATCCCGTGTTCGAACGCGGCGATGATTTCGTCGTACCAGTCGGCGATCACGCGCGCGCACAGCTCGCGTTTGCCGCGGAAATAGCTGAACACCGTCGCCTCCGACACCCCCACCCGCTGGGCGATCTCGGCGGCCGTCGCATGCTCGTAACCTTTTTCGGCGAACACTTCACGGCCGGCGCGCAGGATGTCCTGCACGCGCTGCTGGGATTTGCGCCCGGCGGGTGCGCGCGACGAGTCGGCGCGGTCGGCTTTGGCGGTGGCGGTCATGGTGTCGGCGGGAGCGGCTGTCATGCTCGCATCATATCTGAGTATCACTCAGAAAACTATTGACGCCGAACCGGGCGAGGCGCGAAACTGTGCAAAATTTCCGCTGTATTGGTCAATGAATCGACGTATTCATTCGATTTGAGCGAAACTCAGAAATCGGTGAGTACGACACACTTTCTGGAGACGGAGGAGACATGATCAACCTGCCCGGCGTGCAATTCATGCTCGGTGAAGACATCGAGATGCTGCGCGACGCCGTCGCGACGTTTGCGGCGAAGGAAATCACGCCGCGCGCGGCGGAGGTCGACCGCACCGACCAGTTCCCGATGGATCTGTGGAAGAAGTTCGGCGATCTCGGCGTGCTCGGCATGACCGTCTCCGAGGAATACGGCGGCGCGAACATGGGCTACACCGCGCACATGGTCGCGATGGAGGAGATCTCGCGCGCGTCGGCGTCGATCGGCCTGTCGTACGGCGCGCACTCGAACCTGTGCGTGAACCAGATCCACCGCAACGGCACCGAAGCGCAAAAGCAGAAATACCTGCCGAAGCTCGTATCGGGCGAACACATCGGCGCGCTCGCGATGAGCGAGCCGAACGCCGGCTCCGACGTCGTCAGCATGAAGCTGCGCGCGGACAAGCGCGGCGACCGCTACGTGCTCAACGGTACGAAGATGTGGATCACCAACGGCCCCGATTGCGACACGCTGGTCGTCTACGCGAAGACCGATATCGAAGCCGGCCCGCGCGGCATCACCGCCTTCATCGTCGAGAAGGGGATGAAGGGCTTCTCGGTCGCGCAGAAGCTCGACAAGCTCGGCATGCGCGGCTCGCACACGGGCGAGCTGGTGTTCCAGGACGTCGAGGTGCCGGAAGAGAACATCCTCGGCCAACTGAACGGCGGCGTGAAGGTGCTGATGAGCGGCCTCGACTACGAGCGCGCGGTGCTGTCGGGCGGCCCGACGGGCATCATGGCCGCGTGTCTCGACGCGGTCGTGCCGTACATCCACGACCGCAAGCAGTTCGGTCAGGCGATCGGCGAGTTCCAGCTGATCCAGGGCAAGGTCGCCGACATGTACACGACGTTCCAGGCGTGCCGCGCGTACCTGTATGCGGTCGGCCGCCATCTCGACTCGGCGGGCAGCGACCATATTCGCCAGGTGCGCAAGGACTGCGCGGGCGTAATTCTCTACACGGCCGAGAAGGCGACGTGGATGGCCGGCGAGGCGATCCAGATCCTCGGCGGCAACGGCTACATCAACGAATACCCGGTCGGCCGGCTGTGGCGCGATGCGAAGCTCTACGAGATCGGCGCCGGCACGAGCGAGATCCGCCGGATGCTGATCGGCCGCGAGCTGTTCGCGGAAACGATGTAACGCCCCACGTCACGCGAACGGAGCCCCGTCGATGCCGATCATCGAATCGAAACTGAACCCGCGTTCGGAAGACTTCCGCGCGAATGCCGTGGCGCTCGAGGCGGTCGTCGCCGACCTGCGCGCGAAGATCGAACAGCTCGCGCAGGGCGGCGGCCAGGCCGCGCGCGACAAGCACCTGTCGCGCGGCAAGCTGCTGCCGCGCGATCGCATCGCACAACTGCTCGATCCGGGCGCGCCGTTCCTCGAGTTCTCGCAACTCGCGGCGAACGGCATGTACAACGACGACGCGCCGGGCGCGGGCGTCATCACCGGGATCGGCCGCATTGCCGGCCGCGAATGCGTGATCGTATGCAACGACGCGACGGTCAAGGGCGGCACCTACTACCCGGTCACCGTGAAGAAGCACGTGCGCGCGCAGGAAATCGCCGCGGAAAACCGGCTGCCGTGCGTGTACCTCGTCGATTCGGGCGGCGCGAACCTGCCGAACCAGGACGACGTGTTTCCCGATCGCGACCACTTCGGCCGCATCTTCTTCAACCAGGCGACGATGTCGGCGGCGGGGATCGCGCAGATCGCCGTCGTGATGGGTTCGTGCACGGCCGGCGGCGCATACGTGCCGGCGATGAGCGACGAGTCGATCATCGTGAAGGAGCAGGGCACGATTTTCCTCGGCGGGCCGCCGCTCGTGAAGGCCGCGACCGGCGAGGAAGTGAGCGCCGAGGATCTCGGCGGCGGCGACGTGCATACGCGCCTGTCGGGCGTGGCCGACCATCTCGCGCAGAATGACGCGCATGCGCTGTCGATCGCGCGCAACATCGTCAGTCACCTCGCGCCGAAGATCGCGCCGCCGCTCGCGCTGCGTGAGCCGAAGCCCCCGCGCTACGACGCGAAGAGCCTGTACGGCGTGATTCCGGTCGATACGCGCAAGCCGTTCGACGTGCGCGAGGTGATCGCGCGCATCGTCGACGATTCCGAATTCGACGAATTCAAGGCGCGCTTCGGCACGACGCTCGTCACGGGCTTCGCGCATATCTGGGGCCATCCGGTCGGGATCGTCGCGAACAACGGCATCCTGTTCTCCGAATCGGCGGTGAAGGGCGCGCATTTCATCGAGCTGTGCTGCCAGCGCAAGATCCCGCTCGTGTTCCTGCAGAACATCACGGGCTTCATGGTCGGGCGCAAGTACGAGAACGAAGGCATCGCGCGGCATGGCGCGAAGATGGTGACGGCCGTGTCGAACGCGAAGGTGCCGAAGTTCACGGTGATCATCGGCGGCTCGTTCGGCGCCGGCAACTACGGGATGTGCGGCCGCGCGTTCGGCCCGCGTTTCCTGTGGATGTGGCCGAATGCGCGGATCTCGGTGATGGGCGGCGAGCAGGCCGCATCGGTGCTCGCGACCGTGCGTCGCGATGGCATCGAGGCGAAGGGCGGGTCGTGGTCGGCCGAGGAAGAGGACGCGTTCAAGCAGCCGATTCGCGACCAGTACGAGCGCCAGGGCCATCCGTATTACGCGAGCGCGCGGCTGTGGGACGACGGCGTGATCGACCCCGCGCAGACGCGCGACGTGCTCGGGCTCGGCCTGGCCGCGTCGATGAACGCGCCGATCGACGACACGCGCTTCGGCGTGTTCCGCATGTAACGCCCGGGAGGAACGACCGATGCGATACGAAACGATCAAGGTAAGCGAAGCCGGCCGCGTGGCGACCGTCACGCTCGCGCGTCCCGACGTGCGCAACGCGTTCAACGAGACGACGATCGCCGAGCTGACCACCGCGTTCGAATGGCTCGATGCGCACGAAGGCGTGCGCGCGATCGTGCTCGCCGCGGAAGGCGCCGCATTCTGCGCGGGCGCGGACCTGAACTGGATGAAGAAGATGGCCAGTTACTCGGACGACGAGAACCGCGCCGATGCGCGCAAGCTCGCGCGCATGCTCGAAGCGATTTATCGCTGCGGCAAGCCGGTGATCGCGCGCGTGCATGGCGACGCGTATGCGGGCGGCGTGGGCCTCGTCGCGGCGGCCGACATCGCGATTGCCGCCGACGGCGTGAAGTTCTGCCTGTCGGAAGCGCGGCTCGGGCTGATTCCCGCGACGATCGCGCCGTATGTCGTGCGGGCGATGGGCGAGCGTGCGGCGCGCCGCTACTTCACGACGGCCGAGGTGTTCGACAGCACGCGTGCCGCGTCGCTCGGGTTCATTCACGATGCGGTGCCGGCCGACGCGCTCGACGAAACGGTCGCGAAGCTGGCGGCGACGCTGGTCGCGAACGGCCCCGACGCGGTGAAGGCGTGCAAGCGGCTCGTCGCCGATGTGGCTGGCCGCGCGCTCGACGCGACGCTGATCGAGCAGACCGCCGAGTGGATCGCGAAGACCCGTGCCGGCGCGGAAGCGCGCGAAGGGATCGCGTCCTTCCTCGAAAAGCGCACGCCGTCGTGGCGTGAATGATCGCGTGACCTCAACCTTCCGGACGACATCGAAGCCATGTTCGACAAGATTCTGATCGCCAACCGCGGCGAAATCGCGTGCCGCGTCGCCGCGACGTGCAAACGTCTCGGGATCGCGAGCGTCGCCGTCTATTCCGACGCGGATGCGAACGCGAAACACGTGGCCGCGTGCGACGAGGCCGTGCACATCGGCGGCTCGGCCGCGGCAGACAGCTACCTGCGCATCGAGCGCATCATCGACGCCGCGCGCACGACCGGCGCGCAGGCGATTCACCCCGGCTACGGTTTTCTGTCGGAGAACGAAGATTTCGCGCAAGCGTGCGAAGCGGCCGGCATCGTGTTCATCGGGCCGCCGGTCGACGCCATCGCGGCGATGGGATCGAAGGCCGCCGCGAAGGCGCTGATGCACGCGGCCGCCGTGCCGCTCGTGCCCGGCTATCACGGCGACGACCAGGACGCGGCCAACCTGCATCGCGAGGCCGATCAAATTGGCTACCCGGTGTTGCTGAAAGCCAGCGCGGGCGGCGGCGGCAAGGGGATGCGCGTGGTCGAGCGCTCCGAGGACTTTCCCGCGGCGCTTGCATCGTGCCAGCGCGAAGCGGCAAGCAGCTTCGGCAACGATCGTGTGCTGATCGAGAAATACCTGACGCGCCCGCGTCACGTCGAAGTGCAGGTGTTCGGCGACACGCACGGCAATACCGTGTACCTGTTCGATCGCGACTGCTCGGTGCAGCGCCGTCACCAGAAGGTGCTCGAGGAAGCGCCGGCGCCGGGCCTGCATGAGGACGTGCGTCAGGCGATGGGCGAAGCGGCCGTCGCGGCCGCGCGCGCGGTCGGCTATGTCGGCGCGGGCACCGTCGAATTCATCATGACGGGCGAAGCGTTCTACTTCATGGAAATGAACACGCGCCTGCAGGTCGAGCACCCGGTGACCGAGATGGTCACGGGGCTGGATCTCGTCGAATGGCAACTGCGCGTCGCGGCGGGCGAGCCGCTGCCGCTGAAGCAGGAGGAACTGCGCGTGCAGGGCCATGCGCTCGAAGCGCGCCTTTACGCGGAGAACCCGGCGCGCGGCTTCCTGCCGTCGACGGGCACGCTGAAGCATTTGCGGTTGCCGGCAGGCGTCGAGTTCGACATCGGTGCGGCGGTGCGCGTCGACAGCGGCGTGCGTGAAGGCGATGCGATCACGCCGTTCTACGATCCGATGATCGCGAAGCTGATCGTCCACGGCGCGGATCGTGCGGAAGCGCTGGGCCTGATGCTGCGTGCGCTGCGCGCGTGCGAAGTGGTCGGCCTGCATACCAACGCCGCGTTCCTGCAGCGGATCGTTGCGTGCGAGCCGTTCGCGATCGCCGATCTCGACACGGGCCTGATCGAGCGCAACCATGATGCGCTGTTCGCGCCGCAACAGCCGCCGCGTGCGACGCTCGCACTCGCCTGTGCGGCACTGCTCGCACGCGAACGCGCCGCCGCGCAGGAAAGCGCGTCGCCGTGGAGTTCGCTGCCGGACTGGCGGCTGAACGGCGGCTATCGCCGCACGCTCGAATGGCATGCGACCGATCGCGAAGCCGACGTGACGGTCACGTACGAGGACGACGGCGCGGGCACGCGCATCGCGATCGGCGACGCGGCCGCGCAACCGTTCGCGTGGACGCACGGAGCCACGCCGCTCGATTTCGACGTGACGCTTGGCGGCGTGCGCAGCAGCGGCCGCGTGTATGCGGACGGCGACACGTTCCATGTGTTCACGCAGGGTGCGGCCGAGACGTTCGAATGGCGCAACCTGCTCGCGCATGCGGGTGACGCGGAGCAGGGCGGTGGCCGCCTGACCGCGCCGATGCCCGGCAAGGTGATCGCGGTGCTGGTCGAGCCGGGGCAGAAGGTCGAAGCCGGTACGCCGCTGATCGTGATGGAGGCGATGAAGATGGAGCACACGATCGGCGCGCCGAGCGCGGGCGTCGTCGCTGAAGTGCTGTACGGTGTCGGCGACCAGGTCGCGGACGGCGCGCAGTTGCTGATGATGGCGGAAGGCTGAGCGGGCCTTGTTGCTGTACGCGGGCCGGTTGCCGTGGCGGCCGGCCCGCGAGAAAGCGCTTCGTAATTTCCCGTACGCCCGTCGTCGCGGCGATGCGGCTTCGATATCGACAACACGCGAAGAAGCTATACGTCTAAGCAACATACATCTTTCGAAGGCCTTACGATCTTCGCCGTTCCTGCCACACCATCGCGTGCCACGCGCAGTGCGGACCTCCATCTTCCCGCCCCTCGACACCGTCGTGTAACAAGTCGAACATAGCATCTCGGCGTCGATATGACCGGCGCGGCTTTGCGTCCGCGTCACGTCATCATCCTCACGGAGAACCGTTATGCGAACGTCGGCCCTACGGCCTTTCGCGGTCGTCGGCCTGATCGCGCTGACCGCCGTCCTCGGCGCCTGCAACGACGACCTGACCGCACCCGCCGCGCCCGTCGCGCAGCAGAAGGCCGCGTGCGGCGGCGCCGTGGTCGCCACCGCGCAGATGCGCTGCCCGCCGGGTTTCACCGCGCCTGCGTCGTCGCCCGCTTCCTGATACCGGCCGTTTCCACCAGAAAACCCATCAAGAGCAACCAGCATGGCCACTCATTCGCGACGCGATTTTCTGAAGTTCTCGGCCGGCCTCGCCGGCGCGACCGCCGCCACCGCACTGCTGCCGGAATCGATCCGCAAGGCGCTGGCGATCGAGCCGAACACCGTGACGGGCACGATCCAGGACGTGCAGCACATCGTCGTGTTCATGCAGGAGAACCGCTCGTTCGACCACTACCTCGGTCACCTGAGCGGCGTGCGCGGCTACAACGACCGCTTCCCGGTCACGCTGCCGAACGGCAAGCCGGTGTGGTTCCAGCCGCGGCAGGAGGACAAGTCGAGCGTGATCGCACCGTTCCGCTACGACACGACCAATCCGGGCGTCAACGCGCAATGTATCGGCGGCCTGCCGCATACGTGGGCGACGACGCACGGCGCGATCGACAACGGCCGCGCGGATCAGTGGGCCGTGCAGAAGTCGAACATGACGATGGGCTATCACGTTCGCGACGACATCCCGTTCCACTACGCGCTCGCGGATGCGTTCACGGTGTGCGACAACTACTTCTGCTCGATCCCCGGCAACACGCACCCGAACCGCATGTACCTGATGACGGGCATGGTCGATCCGCTCGGCACGGGCGGCGGCCCGCTGCTCGACAACACCGACTACATCGACAACCAGTTCGACAAGATCCAGTTGCCGCCTTTCAGCTGGACGACCTACCCGGAACGGCTCGAACAAGCCGGCATCTCGTGGCAGATCTACCAGCAGGGCACCGGGTTCGACAACTTCACCGGCAACTACGGCACGAACATGCTGGCGTGCTTCAACAACTTCGTGAATGCGCCGGCCGGTTCGTCGCTGCAGACGCGCGGAATGAGTACGCGCCCGATCACGCAGTTGAAGGCCGACGTGCAGGCGAATACGCTGCCGCAGGTGTCGTGGCTGCTGCCGCCCGCCGCGTATTCGGAGCATCCGAAGTTCACGCCGCTGTACGGCGCGTACTACCTGTCGACGATCCTCGATGCGCTGACGTCCAACCCGGACGTGTGGAGCAAGACCGTCCTGCTGATCATGTACGACGAGAACGACGGTTTCTTCGACCATGTCGTGCCGCCGTCGGCGCCGACGCTGCCGGGCTCGGGCATGAGTACCGTCGACGTGTCGCTCGAGCGGCACAACGTCGTGACCGCGACGCAAGCCGGCACCTATACGGCCGACAACCTGCCGTACGGCCTCGGCCCGCGCGTGCCGATGTTCGTCGTGTCGCCGTGGTCGAAGGGCGGCTTCGTGTGCTCGCAGGTGTTCGATCACACGTCGGTGCTGCAATTCATCGAAAAGCGCTTCGGCGTGATGGAGACCAACATCTCGCCGTGGCGCCGCGCGATCTGCGGCGACCTGACGTCGGCGCTCGACTTCTCGAAATCGGATGCGACGCTGCCGACCCTGCCGAACACGCAGGCGTACGTCGCGCAGGCGGACCTGCAATGCTCGCGTGCGTCGTCGCAGACCGCGCCGGCCAGCACCGCGCAGCAGGTCGTGACCGCGCAGGAACCCGGTACGCGGCCGGCGCGCGCGCTGCCGTACGAATTGCACGTCACCGGCCAGCTTCAGGCGCAAGGCTATGCGCTGACGTTCGCGAATACCGGCACGCAGGGCGCGCACTTCTGGGTCTATACGGGTGACCCGACCGCGATGCCGCGTCGCTATACGGTCGAAGCCGGCAAGCAGCTGACCGATACGTGGGCGCTCGATGCGAACGGCAACTATCTGGTGAGCGTGTGGGGGCCGAACGGCTATTTCCGGCGCTTCGCGGGGTCGGCGGCGGATGCCGCGGCCAAGCCTGAAATCACGACGTGCTACGACACCGCGAACGGCGACGTGTACGTGACGATCGCCAATGCGGGCACCGGCCCGCTCACGGTCACGGCGACCGATGTCGCGTACGGCGGCGCGGCGCGCACGCTGACGGTCCCGGCCGGGCAGCGCATCGAAGCGCATTGGGACCTGTCGTGCAGCAGCCACTGGTACGACCTGCAGTTCGCGGTGGCGGGCAATGCCGGCTGGACGCGCCGCATCGCGGGGCACGTCGAGACCGGCAAGCCGAGCATCACCGACCCGGCGGCCGTGGCGCCGACGATCGCGGCGATCTGACGACGGCACGTGATGCGACGACGCGCCGTCCGGTTGAATCCGGCCGGCGCGTCGTGTTTGTGCGTCGAGGGTATGGCGGCGCTTGTGTCAGGGCAGCAGCCCGTCGTCATGCGCCATCATCAGCGCACGCATCGCGGACCACATGCCGTAGTAATGCACGATGTAGCTGTCCGCGCGGCGAAACAGCCAGGGCGTGTTGAGGCTGACGAGGTCGGTCACGCCTTCGCGTTGCAACTGGCCGTCGCGCTCCATCGCGCGAATGAAATGCAACTGGTCGCCGTCGCTCGCATAGACGCTCGAGCGGTCGTGCAGCGCGGCGATCGTCGTCATCAGATCGCGCAGCATCGCGTCGTTGCGTTCGGTGCGGCGAAACGCCATCACGCCGGAATTGAACGCCCATTGGCCGATATCCTGCGCGAGCAGCCAGTCGCGTCCTTCGAGCAGCGGCTCAAGCGGTTGCTGCTGGTTCGCGATCAGCACGTCGGCATCGAGCCACACGACCCATTCATGGTGCTGCAGGTAGGCGTGCAGCAGCCACGGCTTGAACCAGTTGCCCGTCGCGTTCAGCCCGATCTCGGCGGGGATGTCGCGATGCACGTACAGCGTGTAGCCGTGCGCGTCGCAGTAGCGCCGGAAATTCCGTTCGGCGACGCGTGCATAGCTGCCGATGTTCGGCGTGTACAGCATCATCAATGCGATCGGCCGGCCCGGGTTGTACGTGCTGCGTTCGGCGGCTTCGTCCGGTGCTGCGGCCGCGTGATCGAACGTGAACAGCGGCCGGCCGGCGGCGCGGCATCGGTTGACGTACGCGACGAGCGTGTCGCGAAAGCGCGGCGTCGCGCCTTTGCGTTCGGGATCGTGCGGCGTGTCGTCGAGGCTGATCGCGAACGTCGGTTCGCGGCTCCACATCGGATCGAGGTCGGGGCCGGACGGCATGACCGCGTACAGCCCGTCGATCGGCGTCATGTAGCGATGCGTATCGAGCTCCGCGAACAGCGCGGCTTCCGACGTCAGTCTCGGCTCGCTGCCGAGCTTGCAGCGCTGCACGAGCCGCATCACGATCGCACGCACGTCCGGCGTGTTGCGCCAGATCTGCACGTCGACTTGCGGCAGCGGCGACGCGAACGCGTCGACCAGCAACATGTCGCGCCCGGTCATCAGGCGGTCGAGCGCGACGGGCTCGATGATCGCCGCATCTTCGCTGAGCAGCAGCACGAGTTCGTCGGGTTGCGCGCCGCGCAGCACGTGCAGCAGCGATTCGTAGCGATGCAGCGGGCGCAGCGGCAGTGCCTGCGGCATGCCGGATGCATCGACGATCTCGTGACGATAGCCGTGCCCCTGCGCGTACCAGCGGTGGTTATCGAGGCTCGCGGGCGCGTGCTGGCTGAAATGACTGAGGACGATCATCGCGCGCTCCGAATGCCGGGAAGCGAGCACACGATCCGCGCGGTGCGCTTCGGCTCGGCATGCCATCCGGATACGCTGACCCGCGAGCGCCGCCCCGGTTCGTCGTGGAGGGTCTGGAAGCCTTGCGCGGCATCATGTTCCATGCGGAGTGCCCTGGTTTTGATCGTGGTATGGCGAGGTCGCGTGCTGCCCGCTCGAATGCCCCGAGAAAATCGGCCGCCGGGCGGCACGAGTATCGCATGAGGATCAGGCGGATTGGCCCGGCCGGGGCGGCCGCTGACCATCCCTGACAGTGTGCGGCCGGCGCTCCGCTAGAATGCCGGATCGCCGCCGCTTGACGCGGGCGGCGCGTCAAGCGCTACACTGCGCCATGCCATCCCCGTTCAACCTTCCATCCCGCCGACGATGACGTCTCCTGTCCTGACCGGCCTGCGCATCGGTATCACGATCGGATTGCGTACCCCCGACGAAAGCCTGTGGATCAACGGCATCAAGCAGAACGCGCTGTTCCTCGCGAAGCTGCTGATGGCGTCGCCGTACGGCTACCGCGTGACGCTGGTCAACACGACCGACGTGCCGCTGACCGACGCCCTGCCGTGGGATCGCAACGTGTTCGACACGCGCGCGTTCGCCGACATGAAGGACGCGCTCGACGTGGTGATCGAGCTCGGCGGGCAGATCGACGGCGAGCAGACGGCCTACCTGAAAGCGCGCGGCGTGAAGCTGGTCAGCTACTGCTGCGGCGTCGAGTACATCAACGCGATGGAGTCGATGCTGTTCGGCCGCCGGCTGTGGGATTCGCTGTTCATCAACCGCGGCTACGACGAGGTGTGGGCGATTCCGCAGATCGCGCCGTCGTCGCTGCCGTTCCTGCAGTCGCTGCGCCGCTGCCCGGGGCGCGTCGTGCCGTTCGTGTGGGACCCGATGTTCCTCACCGAACGCGCGCGGTCGTTGCCCGAGCACGGCGAATACCGGCCGCGCAGCGAGCCCGGCAAGCGGCTCACGGTGATGGAGCCGAACCACGACGTCGTGAAGTTCTGCGTGTATCCGATGCTGATCATCGACGAAGCGTATCGCCGCGACCCCGACGCGATCTGCTTCACGCACGTGACGAACGCCGATCGCCTCGCGCACGACAGCCCCGAGTTCGTGATGCTGATGAACTACCTGGACATCGTGCGCGCGGGCAAGGCCAGCTTCGTCGGGCGCTTCGATACGCCGTTGTTCCTGGCCGACCTGACCGATATCGTCGTGTCGCACCAATGGTCGAACCCGCTGAACTATTTCTATTTCGACGTGTGCTGGCAGGGCTATCCGCTCGTGCACAACGCGAGCCTCGCGCCCGATCTCGGCTACTACTACCCGGACAACGACGTGCAGCAGGGCGCCGATGCGCTGCTGCGCGCGCTGCACGCGCACGACGACGACTGGCAAGGGTATGCGCGGCGTCAGCGCGAAATTCTCGGCCGTTACACGTCGGCGAATCCGGCGCTCGTCGCCGAGTACGACGCGCTGCTCGCGAACCTGATCGGCGTGACGGCCGCCTGAGGTCGATGTTCCGCGGTGCACGTTCGGTGCGCCGCCGGCCGCCGTCGGGTTTGTCCCGCCCTCATGTCTGACGAAATGATGCCGTTAAAAAAGAAACCGCCGAACCCGATGAGCTCGACGGTTTTGGAAGGCACGAAATTGACGGCTCCGAGGGAAGTCCGTCAAAAACAAGTTTATAGGTTAACAAGTCGGAAAGATTGTTAAATATGGTTCAATTTATAATCTTCATATAATTGAAGTTGGTATTATTGATTAAGCGAGGTTTGATTCAGTTTCGGAATTTAATAATATCGTTTGAAACGAGAAAATTGAATGCTGCGCTGATCGAATCACGTGCGGCAGCAGGTTTCCCGCAGGTGACGGCATGTGCGGAGGCCGGTGTTTCAACCCGGCATATCGAGTATGTACGGCACTTTGCGGCGTGGTATTTATCTGATCAATTGGCGGTATCCCGATTCGCGCGGCCAGCAAATCCGGGAAGAGGCGATTCAGATAAAACTGTTTAGATGAAAAAGATAAACGATCCGGATTGATGGTTTTCGTAATTTGCGTTGTGTAACCTGTCGCACTGTCGGCGCCGCGCACGCATGGTGTATTTCAAGTAACCGAATATCGTAAAAATATCGAATTTGACGGCGCGCCGAAGCGAACAGTACGCCCCCGGAAAAAATCGACATGACAGGATGGGCCGGGTAGGCGGCGGAGCGCGTCGAGGTGGGCTCGTTCCGCATATGTATTGAGGTCGAGCCGTGATCGGCGGCTCGCCATTTGCCGGAGCGCCGGATGAATGCGGTCGAAGCTCGCCAGGAGGCGAATCGGAAAACGAATCGCGACGAAATCGATCTTGTGTTCGGCGCGCCGGACGATCATCGCGATCTTGCGTCGGTACGCAGTTTCGTCGAAAGCCGGCTCGGATTCGCGCACGAGCCCGTGTGCCGCGCCGACCTGTCGGGCGGCGTGCTGTACCAGGAGTGCCTCGCGCGGCTGCGGTGGGGCGAGCGCGATGCACTGCCGCCGCTCGCCTTCCTGCCGCGGCTGGAAGCGCTCGGACTGATGCGCTGGTTCGACCGGCTGGTGGTCGGCCGCACGATCGATGCGCTGCGCGCCGATCCGGCTGCCGTGTACGGTTGCAACGTCGCGGCGGCAAGCGCGGTGGTCGACGACGCGTGGCTGGCGATTTTCAGGCGGCTCGAGCGTGAGCCGTCGGTGGCGGCGCGGCTGGTGATCGAGATCACGGAGACGGGGCCGCTGAACCCCGTCGCGGGCCGGTCGTTCGTGAACCGCTTCCGGCAAGCCGGGTGCCGGATCGCGATCGACGATTTCGGCGTCGGTTTCAGCGCGTTGAACAATCTGGTGGTCGGCAACCCCGACATCGTGAAGCTCGACCGGTCGGTCCTGTCGCTGATCAAGCGCAACGCGATCGGGCGTTACCAGTTTCGCCGGCTGATCGCGTTTGCGCATGAAGGGGCGCGGCACGTCGTCGTCGAAGGCGTGGAAAGCGAGACCGACCGGCAGATCATCGTGGATGCCGGCGTCGCGTGGGCGCAGGGCATCCGCTTTTCATGGCGGTCGCCGGCGGCGGCGTGAGTGCGGAAGCGGGCAGGGCGGCGCGCCGGGTGCGTGTCGCGGTTGGGACGAATCGCAAAGGGGGCGTGGGCATGGCGGGGACGAAAGCCGGAGGCGGAACGGGCACGCAGGCGACCGATGTGCGCGACCTGGTCGCGCTCGCCGAGCTGGCCGACATGCTGTGGCAACTGGGCGCCGAGTCGACCGATGCGCCGATCGATGTCGCGCCCTATCTCGACGGCTTGACGACCGTCGCGCGCCGCATTCAGCGGATGAGCCCGCTCGACGCGGGCGGCCGCGAGCTGGCGGCCCGGCACTATTACGCGGGCGTCATCGCCGGTGCGTGCGGCGACGAGTCGGCGATCGCGCGCGGTGTATCCGACAGCCTCGTCAGGCAATCGGGCGGCGCAGGCCGGCCGGCGGCCCGTTGCTTCGTGCTGCTGGCGCGCATCGGGCGGCGCCATGGCCGCGCGTTCGCCGCGCAAAGCGGCGATCGGGTACTGGTGTAACGCAACCGGCGCGGGTGCGGGCCCGGTACCGCGGCCCGCTCGCGCGGCCGTCGAATCTCAATCCTTCCCGAAACCGCCGAGCACCAGCGCCATCGCGCGGTCGATCGCATCGTCCCATCGACCGACGTGCGCGGCGCGCACGATCCGGATGCCGGGGTAGAGCGCGGTGCGCGAGCCGGTTTCCCAGCGCGCGTCCGCTTTCGGGCTGAGCAGCAGCACGGCCGGCACGCCGAGTGCGCCGGCGAGATGGATGTGGGCGGTGCAGGTGGTCACGACGGCGTCCATCGCGAGCATCAGCGCGGCCAGATCGCTGAAATCGCCGATCGCGTGATGCGGGAAGGTGACCGGCAGGTCCGATTGCTCGGATTGCGCGGACAGGTCGCGATTGAGACAGTACGCGGCGTAGCCATGCATCCGCGCGAGCGGCGCGAAATCGCGCAGGCTGGCCGCGCGATGGAAGCGCGCATCGCTTTCGTCGCGTCCGCGCCAGTTCAGCCCGATGCGACGCGTGCCGGGCGCATGGCCGTCGTGCGATACGCGCTCGCGCCACGCGGCCGCATGCGCGGGCGGGCACGTCAGGTACGGGGCCGGCATGCCTTCCGGCGTCGGCGCGTAACCGAACAGCGCGGCGAGCATCAGGAACGAGCACCAGTAGTCGTGGGCGAGCTGCGACGTGTCGACCCACGCGCCGTGCGCGCCGACGAATTCGATGCGCGGGAACGTCTCGCGCAGCAGGCCCGTCAGCGCGTCGGGTACGACCACGGTCACGCCGGCGCAGCCGAATGCGTCGAGCGCATGCAGATAGCGCGCGTACTGAAGCTGATCGCCGACCCCGCCGTAGCTGAGGATCAGCAGCCGCTTGCCGTGCAGCGGCTGACCCTGGTAGAGCCGTTCCGTCGGCAGCCCGAATTGCGCGGCCGTCAGCACGTTTTCACTGTCGATGGTGGCGCGTGCGGCCTCGTCTCGCCGGCCGGCGCGCAGCAGCAGTGCCGAGCGCGCCAGCTGGATGCGCCCGCGCGCCGCGTCGGGCAGCGCGGCCGGATCGCCGAAATGGTCGAGCGCCGCGAGCCCGGCCTCGGGTGCGCCGGCAAAGCCGTAGCACGACGCGAGCTGCAGCGCGATCGCATCGTCGTCGAGCCCGCGGCCGCGTGCGCGTTGCCAGCGGTCGATCGCATGCCCCCACTCGCCGCGCGATTCGTGGTCGAGCGCGCGGTTCCAGTTCGTTTCGGGGGCGTCGGCGTCGGTGGGCGCGGCCGTCGCGGAATCCGTGCCGCGTTCGGCCGTCGAGCCGACGGCGAGCGGTTCGCCGGTGATGAACAGGTGCTGCCGGTTCCAGCGCGAGTTCGGCACGCACAGCATGTTCAGCCCGTCGATCCGGTAGAACGTGTAGTCGAGACCGGCGAACGTGTCGATGATCGGCGCCTCGCCGACTTTCCAGTATTCGATCCAGCACCACGGCAGATGCGTCTCGATCAGCCGCCGCGCGCCGCGCAGCGCGTCGATTTCCATTCCTTCGATGTCGAGTTTCAGGAAATCCAGCCGCGGCAGGCCAAGCGAATCGAGCCGGACGACCGGCGTCGGCGTGCCGCCGGAGGCTTGCGCATCGACGAGCGAGACCTGCCCGAAGTCGGCATCCTGTCCGTAGTCGACGTCGGGCACTTTCATCGTGCCGTTGGCGGCGGCCAGCCCCATGTTCAGCAGATGGAGATTGTCGAGCTGGTTGAGCGCGACGGTGCCGCCGAGCGCGTGAAACAGCGTGCGTTGCGGCTCGAACGCGTAGACGCGGCCGCCGCGCTCGCGCAGCCGGTGCGCGATCGGCACGCACACCAGCCCCGCGTTCGCGCCGCCGTCCACCGCGATCGCGCCGTCGGGCAACTGGTCGATCACCTGCAGGATCGTGTCGAGTTCGCCCTGGATATGCGGCCGGCCGGTCTTGATCAGCGCCTCGGCCTGCAACGCGCAATGCCGGTTGATGACGAACGGGCCGTGGATCGAATCGATCACGACGAAATTGCGGACGGTCTGATTCATGGGCAGGGGCGCGTGCGAAGGCAATCAGCCGAGCGGGCGGTCGGCGAACAGATGCTGAATCTGCGTGGAATACGCGCGCACGTTGTGCTCGGCGAGCGTGTCGACCTGGTGCAGGCAGCGGCGGGCGGCGGCCGCGTAGTCGTCGAGCCGTGCGTCGTGCGTCTGCGCGGCGGTCGCGATCGCGCGCGCCGCATCGAAGATCTCGAAGTCCGGATAGTAGTAGCCGACGTCGCGCAGGAACGGCGAGTTGTGCACGAGCGGGTAGTTGCCGTACAGCGCGTCGTACAGCAGGTAGTTCAGGCCGTTTTCCCAGTGGTGCGACACGACGATGTCGGTGTGATGCGCGGCCCATGCGACGAACGGCGCGCGCACGTCGGCGGTGGCCTTGCCGTCGCGCACCATCTCGAGCCCGAGCGCGAGATGCTTGAAGGCGACGTTTTCCTTCTTGTCGAACGTGTTGGTCATGTACACGTGCTCGACGAGCTCGGGATGCTCGACGTAGCACGCGTTCGCGGCGAGCATCGGCACGATCGCGCTCTTCACGACGTTCAGGTTCGGCTCGAAGAACGCGATGCGCTTGGCCGAGCCGTGGTTGCGATAGCCGAAGCGGGCCTTCAGCTCGGGATCGGCGTCGAGGCTGCGCTCGATGAAATACGGCGACCAGATATGCGGCAGCTCGATCACCGGGGCACGGTACACGGCCTGGAAATACGCGGCGCACGTGTGCATGTGCTGCGGATTGGTCCAGATCTCGTCGAACTGCACGCGGTGCGGGTTCGGCCGCCAGTCGTTCTTCTCGAAGTTGATCGTCTCGACCGCGATCACGTAGTCGTTGCCGAAGCGATACGACACGCACTTGCCGCCGCGCTGGCGCACGACGTCCGTGTGCGACGGGTCGATGAACGCGTTCATCTCGATCAGCAGGTCGGTCTGGTGAACGACGGCCGACAGCGGCCGCAGCGCGTCGCCGAACGCGTCCATCATCAGCGCCTGCGGATACTCGGTGATGCCGTTGTCGTGCGCGAGCCAGACCTCGCCGATCAAAGGCGACTGCTTCAGCAGCATGTACAGGTACACGCAATGCTGGTTCGCGCCGTTGTACCAGATCGACTGCGTCGCGTCGCGCTGCACGTTCATCGTTATCGCGACATTGAGTTTCATCGGATCGGCTCCGTGGGGCGGGCAGTGCGCGGCTTACTGCGCGGCGCTTTGCGTCTGACGCGGCACGTAGCCCGTCAGATGCCAGCGGCCGTCGGTTTCGAGGCGGAAGCTCAGCTTCTCGAACATCATGGCGCCGCTCGTGAGCGTCGTCGCGTAATCGACGTTCGCATAGAGCCCGTCGGGCATTCCGGTCGTCCGCTCGTAGCGGATGCGCGTGACCTGCGCCCAGCCGCGATGGCTGACCGCGCCGACCGACTGGCGTGCCTGCTGCATCTGCGCGGCGAACTGGTCCTGCTTGAAGCGCGCCTTGACGAACGGTGCGGCGTCGCTCCATACCGCCCCGTACTGGCCGGCGTCGAGCTGCTTGAACACCGCATCGGAGTCGCGCAGCAGCGTGTCGGCCGATTCGCCGGCGGCTTGCGCGTGCGCGCCGATCGCGATCGATGCGGCGGCGCAGCCGATCAGCCATTTTGCGCGGGTGAGGGGCGGGCGTGCGTTCATGGTCAGGGTCCGGAAAGGGCGGCGCGTCACGCGTCGCGATAGAGGGTGGCGATCGCGTCCGTATAGGCCGCGACGTTCTCGGGGTTGTAGATGCTGACCGAGTCGAGCACATGCTTCGACTGCTCGCGGTAGGCGTCGAGATTCGCGTCGTGCTCGGCGAACGCCTGCAGCAGCGCGCGGCCGCCCGCCTGGCAGTCGAAATCCGGATAGAAATACCCGGCCTTGCCGAGGAACGGCGAGTTGTGGATCAGCGGATAGTCGCCGTACAGCAGCTCGTAGTACAGGTAGTTCTGCGCGTTCTCCCACGTGTGCGACACCACCGCATCGCCGTACGCGGCCATGAACTCGTACACCGCATAGCGGCTCTCGAACGTCGTGATCCCGTGGTTCACGATGTCGAGGCTCTTCGCGAAGTGCACGAACGTCGGATGTTCCTTCAGGTGAATCGTATTGCACACGCGCACGAACTCGAGGAACTCGGGCTTCGCGCGATACGCTTCCTCGGTCACGAGCATCGGAATGATGCTCGTCTTCACCATGCAGATGTTCGGCTCGAACATCGTCACGCGCCAGCGCGGCTTGGCCGGCTGATAGCCGAACGTCAAACGGGCGCCGAGCGTCGCGCGCGCCTTGTCGAACAGCATCGGATGCCAGATGTGCGGGACGATCGTGACCGGCGCGCGCAGGCCCGTCTGGTAGTAGTGCAGGCACGAGCGCTCGAATTCGGGAATCGTCCACACCGCGTCGTATGGCGCGCCAGAGAACAGGAAGCCCGACGGCTTGTCGAACATCGCGCGTTCGATGTCGATCACGTAGTCGTTGCCGACCCGCATCGTGACCACCTTGCCGCCGCGTTCGCGAAACGCGCGCAGGTAGTCCGCGCCGAACTGCGCGCTCATTTCGATCAGCACGTCGCAGCGCTCGAGCGCCTCATCCATCGACAGCAATGGCACGTTCCACTCGCCGAGCATCATCTGCGGATCGGCGACCTGTTCGCCGCCGTTCACCATCACGGCATCCGCGACGAGCGGCGACTGACGCAGCAGCAGGATCAGCAGCAGGCAGTTCTGGAAAATGCCGTTTTCCCACAGCGACTGGCCGGCGCCGCGCACGAACAGCGACACGCCGACGACGAGACGCTTGCCCTCGCCGGGCGCTTGACGGGCATTGGAGTCCGACATGCGTATGCTCCGGTTCAGGCGACCAGACGCGAGACGAACGCGTCGAGGTTCGCGGGGTTGTCGATCGAGACCGACTGCAGCAGCCGGCCCGCCTTCGCGCGGTAGTCGTCGAGGCGTTCGTCGTGATGCAGCCACGCTTCGAGCAGCGCGCGGCCGCCGGCAGCCGAGTCGAAGTCCGGGTAGTAATAGCCGGCGTCGCCGATCAGCGTCGAGTTGTGGATCAGCGGATAGCCGCCGTACAGCACGTCGTAATACAGATAGTTCTGCCCGTTTTCCCAGTGGTGCGACACGACCGCATCCGCGTGACGCGCCATGAAGCCCGGCAGGTCGAGTCGCGGCTCGAACGTCGCCTTGTGCTGGCGCACGAGATCGAGGCTGTTCGCGAAGTGCACGAAGGTCGGATGTTCCTTCATGTGCATCGAGTTGACGACGAACATGTGTTGCACCGCATCAGGCCGCGCGCGGTAGAACGCGTCGCACGCGAGCATCGGGTAGTGGCAGGACTTCGCGACCGAGATGTTCGGCTCGAGCATCGCGAGCTTCCACGGCCGCTGGCCGGGCTGATAGCCGAACGTCGCGCCTTCGTCGGCCAGCGTGGCCACGCGGCGCTCGAGGAAGTACGGCGACCAGATGTGCGGCATCAGGTGGACGGGCGCGCGCAGGATCGTCCGCAGCATCGGCGCGGCGGTCTTGTCGTATTGCGGCAGCAGCCACACTTCGTCGAAGGGTGCGCCGTTGAACACGTGCCCCGACGGCTTCCCGAAGATCGGCGTTTCGCACAGGCCCGCATACACGTGCCCGCAGAAGAACGCGGCGATCTTCTTGCCGAGCGCCTTCATGTGCCTGAGCCATTCGACCGGCAACTGCGCGCCCATTTCGATCACGACGTCGAGTTCGTGCGTGACGTCGGTGGGCTTCACGAGCGGGATATCGAGGCCGTCGAGCTCGAGGCCGGCCGGCAGTGCGTTGGCGTCGCCGCCGTTCAGGAAATAGACGGGACCGACGCGATCCGAGCGCTTGAGCATCATCGCGAGGAACGCGATGTTCTGGTGAATGCCGTTTTCCCAGATCGCCTGGCCGTCGCGCGCAAACAGCGAGATGCCGACCGCCGGCCGTTGCTTGCGCGTGCCGCCCGCGGCGGCTTCATTGATGTCCGTCACCGGTTGGTTTCCTCTGCGGCGTCGTGCGTCCGGGCATCGCGTCGAGCGTCTGGCCGGCAGCGGCGCGCCGTGGATCGTCATGGTTGGATTCGCGCCGGTGGCACCGCGGCGCGCGAACCGGGCGACGGGATTCGCGAAGGCGGCAGCCGGATTCCGGCGTGTCGCCGGGCACGCCTGGGACGGCGCGCGTCGGGCGGACTGCCCCGGCGACTGTCTGCGGCGATTGTGGCATGGAAACCGCCGGTTTTGGCAGGACGTGACGAACTTTGACATAGCCGCCGGCCGACGGAAGCGGGCGCCGGCGAAGCGGCGCCCGGTCGTCTTGTGGCGTGCCGGCGTGGCGCGGCTGGCCTGCCGGATCGCGCGGCCGCATGGGCGGCCGCGGACGGCTCAGTGCTGCAGCCGGATTTCGACGCGGCGGTTGCTGGCGCGGCCTTCCGGCGTCGCGTTGGACGCGACCGGATCGGCCTTGCCGCGGCCCGAGACCGTGATCGAGTCGGTCTTCAGCCCGTGCGCCTTCAGATAGGCGGCGACCGATTCGGCGCGGCGCTTCGACAGCGCGAGGTTGTAGTCGTCGCTGCCCACCGAGTCGGTGAAGCCGGTGACCGTCACTTGCGAGTACGTGCGGTCGGCGCGCTCGCTCAGCAGCCGGTCCAGCGATTCGCGCGCGGTCGGCGCGAGCGTCGCGTGGTCGGTGGCGAACAGTGCATCGCCGGACAGGTTCACGCGTTCGATCACGGCGGCGGGTGCGGGTGTGGCGGCCGAAGCCGCTTCGGCTGGTGCGGCGCCGCACTGGAACACCAGCGTGGCCGGATCGGATTTGTCGCGCAGCGCGCGGGCCGAGTCGACGGCGCGCACCGGCTCGTCGCCGCAGATCTTGCGGGCGGCCTTCATGCAGGTCTGCGGGCCCGACAGCAGGCCGTGGCAGTCCACCTGGAAGGTGCGCACGCCGTCGCGGGGCTGCAGTTCGGAGGCGCTGAAGGTCGGGCCGGATGCGGTCGAGCACGCGGCGAGGGCCGTTGCGGAAAGCGCGAGCGCAAGAGCGAGTTTGTTCACGGTGACGTCCTTAAAGCTTGGGTTGACCGAGGCCCGCCGCGCGGTGCGCAGCGGGCTCGTCCTGCCGTCGGGCCGCGGGTCGCCCGGCTGGCGAGCCGGACGGCCGGGCGGCGCGACGCGTTACTTCCACTGATACAGCATGCCGGCGCCGATCACCTTCTGACCGCCGCTAAAACCGCCGTTGATCGACGCCTTCAGGTTCTCCGTGATGCGCGCCTGCATGTTGACCGCCATCGCCTTCTGGCCGAGGAAGGTCGACGTGCCCACGCCCATCCCGAAGTTGGCGTCGCGATCGAGCTGCGGGATCGACGCCATCGCGCCGACGGCCGCGATACCCTGCTTCGCCATCTGGTCGGTCTGCTGCAGTTGCGAACCCAGCGAGTTGATCTGCGCCTGCTGGCCCGACAGTGCCGTCGACAGCGTCGTCTGCACCTGCGTCAGCTGGTTCACGTTCACCGCGTCGGTGCCTTGCGTGCCCGGCGCGACGTTCGTGATCTGGCGCTGCTGCTGGTCGCTGCCGACCGACACCACGTTCGAGCGACCGCCGTCGTTCGAACCCGCGCCGATCGCCACCGAGTTCGAGCCGGCCGTGACCACCGGAAGGTCGTTGCCCTTGCCGTTCAGGTCGGCGGCGACGCCGTTGTTGTTCGCCGCACGCGTCGTGTTGTTGTTGAGCGTCGTCGACAGCTGGTTCAACTGGTTGTTGATGTTCGTCACGCCGGTCGACAGCGACGCCACGTTGCTGTTCGTCGTGCTCAGGCCGGTGGACAGCGAACCGATGCCGGTCGAGGTCGACGTCGACAGCGAGTTGACGTTGCTGTTCGTCGTGCTGAGGCCCGTCGACAGCGAGTTGATCGCGGTCGAGGTCGACGTGGACAGCGAGGCCACGTTGCTGTTCGTCGTGCTCAGCCCGGTCGACAGCGAGTTGATGCCGGTCGACAGGGATGCGACGTTCGACGCGGTGGACGTCGACAGCGTGTTGATCGCGTTGTTCGTCGCGTTCAGCTGGCTGCCGTTGATCGCGTCCGTGCTCGTGGCCGAGATCCGGCCCGCGGCGACGTTCGTGATCTGGCGTTCCTGGCCCGGTGCGCCGACGCTCACCACGCCGACCGGCGAGCCGCCCGCGAACGGGTACGTGACGCCGCCGATCGTGGCGCTCGAGGTGCCGACCGCCGCGGCCGTGACCGAGTTCGCGCCGAGTGCGATCGAGTTCGCGACGTTCGCTTGCGCGTTCGTGCCGAAGGCGAGCGCGTCGGCGGCCGTGGCCTTGGCGGCCGAGCCGTAGGCCTGGGCGCCGGTGGCGCTGGCCGTGGCCTGGCTGCCCAGCGCGATCGTGTTGTCCGCGGTGGCCTGGTTCGAGCTGCCGAGGGCCAGCGCGCTGGCGCCGGTTGCCGTGTTCTGGTTGCCAAGGGACACCGCGCCGTCACCGGTCGCCGTGTTGTTCGCACCCATCGCCACGGCGCCGGTGCCCGTCGCCACGTTCGGGTCACCGATCGCGACCGCGCCGTCGCCCGACGCCGTGTTGCCGGAGCCGATCGATACCGCCTTGCCGCCCGTTGCCGAGGCGTTCTGGCCGATCGCGACCGCGCCTGCCGTTTGCGCGTTCGAGCCGTCGCCGACTGCCACGCTGCTCGCGCCCGCCGCGCTGGCGTTCACGCCGGCGGCGAGGGCGTTGGTGCCCGTGGCGCCGTCGTTGGCGTAGTTGGCTTGCTGCACGCCGTTGTCGTTGACGCTGTAGTAGTGCGTCTTCGCGGCGTTGATCGCGGTCGAAGTCGAGGTCGACAGCGACGACACCGAGCTGTTCGTGCTGCTCAGGCCGGTGGACAGCGAGCCGATGCCGGTCGAGGTCGAGGTGGACAGCGACAGGATCGTGCTGTCCGTGCTGCTCAGGCCGGTGGACAGCGAGCTGATGCCGGTCGAAGTCGAAGTCGACAGCGAGGTGATCGAGCTGTTGGTCGAACTCAGGCCGGTGGACAGCGAACCGATGGAGCTCGTGGCCGACGACAAACCGGTCGAGGTGGAGGTCGACAGGGACGTGATCGAGCTGTTGGCCGACGAGAGACCGGTCGAGGTGGAGGTCGACAGGGACGTGATCGAGCTGTTGGCCGACGAGAGACCGGTCGAGGTGGAGGTCGACAGGGACGTGATCGAGCTGTTGGCCGACGAGAGGCCGGTCGAGGTCGAGGTCGACAGCGAAGTGATCGAGCTGTTGGCCGACGACAGACCCGTCGAAGTCGAGGTCGACAGCGAGGTGATCGAGCTGTTAGCCGACGACAGGCCGGTCGACGTCGAGGTCGACAGCGAATCGATCGAGCTGTTGGCCGAGGACAGACCCGTCGAGGTCGAAGTCGACAGCGAAGTGATCGAGCTGTTAGCCGACGACAGGCCGGTCGAGGTCGATGTCGACAGCGAAGTGATCGAGCTGTTAGCCGAGGAAAGACCCGTCGAGGTCGAGGTCGACAAGGACGTGATCGAGCTGTTGGCCGACGACAGACCGGTCGAAGTCGAGGTCGAGAGCGAAGTGATCGAGCTATTCGCGGACGAGAGGCCCGTCGAAGTCGAAGTCGAGAGCGACGTGATCGAGCTGTTGGCCGACGAGAGGCCGGTCGAAGTCGAAGTCGAGAGCGACGTGATCGAACTGTTAGCCGACGACAGGCCGGTCGAGGTCGAGGTCGACAGCGAATCGATCGAGCTATTAGCCGAGGACAGACCCGTCGAAGTCGAGGTCGACAGCGAGGTGATCGAACTATTAGCCGACGACAGACCCGTCGAGGTCGAAGTCGACAGCGACGTGATCGAGCTATTAGCCGACGACAGGCCGGTCGAGGTCGACGTCGACAGCGAAGTGATCGAGCTGTTAGCCGACGACAGGCCGGTCGAGGTCGAGGTCGACAGCGAATCGATCGAGCTGTTGGCCGACGACAGACCCGTCGAGGTCGAGGTCGACAAGGACGTGATCGAGCTGTTAGCCGACGACAGGCCGGTCGACGTCGAGGTCGACAGCGAGGTGATCGAGCTATTAGCCGAGGACAGACCCGTCGAAGTCGAGGTCGACAGCGAGGTGATCGAACTATTAGCCGACGACAGACCCGTCGAGGTCGACGTGGACAGCGAATCGATCGAGCTGTTTGCCGACGACAGGCCAGTCGAGGTCGAGGTCGACAGCGAAGTGATCGAACTGTTGGCCGACGACAAGCCCGTCGAAGTCGAGGTCGAGAGCGAAGTGATCGAACTGTTAGCCGACGACAGGCCCGTCGAAGTCGAGGTCGAGAGCGACGTGATGGAGCTGTTAGCCGACGACAGGCCGGTCGAGGTCGACGTCGACAGCGAAGTGATGGAGCTGTTAGCCGACGACAGGCCGGTCGAGGTCGAGGTTGACAGCGACGTGATCGAGCTGTTAGCCGAGGACAAACCCGTCGAAGTCGAGGTCGACAACGAAGTGATCGAGCTGTTAGCCGATGAGAGGCCCGTCGAAGTCGAGGTCGACAAGGACGTGATCGAGCTATTAGCCGACGACAAGCCAGTCGAAGTCGAAGTCGACAGGGAAGTGATCGAGCTGTTAGCCGACGACAGGCCGGTCGAGGTCGAAGTCGAGAGCGAGGTGATCGAGCTGTTGGCCGACGAGAGGCCAGTCGAAGTCGAAGTCGAGAGCGAAGTGATCGAGCTGTTAGCCGACGACAGACCCGTCGAGGTCGAAGTCGAGAGCGATGTGATGGAGCTGTCAGCCGACGACAGACCGGTCGAGGTCGAAGTCGAGAGCGAGGTGATCGAGCTGTTGGCCGACGACAGACCCGTCGACGTGGAAGTCGAGAGCGAAGTGATCGAGCTATTAGCCGACGACAAGCCCGTCGAAGTCGAGGTCGACAGCGACGTGATGGAGCTGTTAGCCGACGACAAGCCAGTCGAAGTCGAAGTCGACAGGGAAGTGATCGAGCTGTTAGCCGACGACAGGCCGGTCGAGGTCGAAGTCGAGAGCGAGGTGATCGAGCTGTTAGCCGAGGACAGACCCGTCGAAGTCGAAGTCGAGAGCGAAGTGATCGAGCTGTTAGCCGACGACAGACCCGTCGAGGTCGAGGTTGAGAGCGACGTGATCGAGCTATTCGCGGACGAGAGGCCGGTCGATGTCGAAGTCGAGAGCGACGTGATCGAACTATTAGCCGAAGACAGGCCAGTCGAAGTCGAAGTCGACAGCGATGAAATGGCGCTGGTCGCAGTACCGACTTGCTGGGCGACCGAATACAGCTGGCTGCCGTTGATCGCGTCGGTACTGGTGGAGGTCACTTGACCGGCGGCGACGTTGGTGACTTGCCGTTCCTTGCCGGCATCACCCACGCTGACGACGCCGACCGGATTGGCACCAGCGAATCCGCTGAACGTCACACCGTCGACGGTCGCGCTGCTCGTGGGCGTTGCCGCGACGGTCTTCGAGCCGGCGCCGAGCGCGACGGAATTGTCCGTGCTGGCGACGGCGCCGGAGCCAATGGCGACGGCGTCGGCGCCCGTTGCGGTGCTGTCGGCGCCGGTCGAGTTCGCGTGGAAGTACTTGATGCCCTGGCTGTTGATATTGTTGATCGCCGAGCCGACGCTGTTGGCGGTCGAGGTCGTACCGTTCGCGTTGTACGTCGTATATGCCGGTGCGGAAACCGTCCCCGTCGCCGGGTCGTAGGTCGAGCCGCCGCCGAGTGCTGACGCCGTGCTCGTACCGAGATTGTTCGTCTTCGTCGTGACGGAGCTCAGGCCGGTGGACAGCGAACCGATGGAACTCGTGGCGGACGAAAGGCCAGTCGACGTGGAAGTCGACAGCGAAGTGATCGAGCTGTTAGCCGACGACAGACCCGTCGACGCCGACGTGGAAAGCGAGGTAACCGAGCTGTTGGTCGAGCTGAGTCCGGTGGACAGCGAGCCGATGGAACTGGTGGCCGACGAAAGACCAGTCGACGTAGAAGTCGACAGGGACGTGATCGAGCTATTGGCCGACGACAGCCCCGTCGACGCCGACGTGGAAAGCGAGGTAACCGAGCTATTGGTCGAGCTCAGGCCGGTGGACAGCGAACCGATGGAACTGGTGGCCGACGAAAGACCAGTCGACGTAGAAGTCGACAGCGACGTGATCGAGCTGTTAGCCGACGACAGACCCGTCGAAGCCGACGAGGAAAGCGAGGTAACCGAACTGTTGGTCGAGCTCAGGCCGGTGGACAGCGAACCGATGGAACTCGTAGCGGACGAAAGACCGGTCGACGTGGAAGTCGAGAGCGAGGTGATCGAGCTATTAGCCGACGACAGCCCCGTCGAAGCCGACGTGGAAAGTGACGTAACCGAACTGTTGGTCGAGCTGAGTCCCGTGGACAGCGACCCGATGGAACTCGTGGCCGACGAAAGGCCGGTCGACGTGGAAGTCGACAGCGACTTGATCGAGCTGTTAGCCGACGACAGCCCCGTCGACGCCGACGTGGAAAGCGACGTAACCGAACTGTTGGTCGAACTCAGGCCGGTGGACAGCGACCCGATGGAACTCGTGGCCGACGAAAGACCAGTCGACGTGGAAGTCGAGAGCGACGTGATCGAGCTATTAGCCGACGACAGCCCCGTCGAAGCCGACGTGGAAAGCGAGGTAACCGAACTGTTGGTCGAACTCAGGCCGGTGGACAGCGAACCGATGGAACTCGTGGCCGACGAAAGACCAGTCGATGTGGAAGTCGACAGCGACGAAATCGAGCTGTTAGCCGACGACAGCCCCGTCGACGCCGACGTCGACAGGCTCGTGATGCTCGACGTCGTCGTGCTCGCAACCGAATAGAGCTGGCTGCCGTTGATCGCGTCGGTGCTGGTGGCCGTGACGAGGCCTGCCGCGACGTTCTGGATACGGCGTTCCGAGCCCGACTGCCCGACGCTGACGACACCGCCCGCCGAATTGGAGCCGGCGAAGTTGCCGAACGTTTGACCGCCGATCGTGGCGTTGCTGACGGTGGTGGTGCCGCCGGACGTCGCCGTTGCCGCACTGGTCGTCAGCGCGTTGTAGCCGAGGGCGACCGAGTTTGCGACGCTTGCGGTCGAATTCGAACCGAGTGCCGTGCCATAGCTTCCAGACGCCACGGCCGCCGCACCGACGGCGACCGCCCCAGCGTTGCCGCTGGCCGTCGAGCCGTTACCGAGCGCGAGTGCGTCCGTGCCGGTAGCCAGCGACTTGGCGGCGAAGCTGCCGACGTTACCGAGCGCGATCGCGCCGGTACCGTTCGCGGTCGCGGCGTTGCCGATGGCGATCGCGCCGTTGGTGCCCGTTGCCGACGCCGAGCTGCCGATTGCGACGGCGCTGTTGGTTGCCGTGCTGCTGTTGCCGAGCGCGACGGAACCCGTGCCGCTCGCCGAGTTGCTGTTGCCAAGCGCGATGGCGCCGGAACCGTTCGACGTGTCGTTTGCGCCGATTGCCAGCGCGCCCGTGCCGGTGGCGCTGTTCGGATCGCCGATCGCAACGGCGCCGTCGCCGGTCGCGACCTGGCCTCGGCCGATCGCGACCGCGCCGCCGGCGGCCGTGGCGCCGTTCGCGGTGGTACCGGACGAGCCGATCGCCACGTTCCGGCCCGTTGCGCCGGAGACGACGCCGTCGCCTTGCGCGATGCCGTACGCACCATTGACGGTCGCACCGCGACCGACTGCGATTCCCGACGTGGCGGTCGACGCGACGGACGATTGCCCGCCGATCGCGATACCGTCCGAGGCGGCCGATTGAGCGCCCTTCGTTGCGTTGCTGCCGATGGCGATCGAACCCGCACCCGAGGCGAGCGTCGAGTTGGCCTGCGACAGCGGCGTCGTACCGTCGCCGCCCGCGCCGCCGATCGCGACCGAGTTCAGCGCGCTGGCCGTCGAACCGAAGCCGAGGGCGGTTGCGGCGGCGCCGCTGGCGGTGGTTTCGAGACCGGCCGCGACACCCCAGAGACCGGCCGACGATTGCATACCGGTGGCGACGGCGCCGTTGCCGGTCGCCTGCGCGAACGAGCCGTATACCGTGACACCGGTCCAGCCATTGCCGTTGGAGTTACACCCGGCTACGACCGAATACGTTCCGGAGCCATCGCCAGCCTGGTTTTGCGTGCCACCCGGGTTGACGCGGCCGACCGCGCCGTTGCTGCCCGTGAAGCAGGTCTGCTGTGTGTTGAGCGTGTTGGCCTCGGCCAAGCCGGGCAGACTGATCGCCAAGGCCGCGACTGCTGCCACCACGACGGCCGACTTGTTCGGCTTGCCCCGTGCCGAATCGTGTTCCGATGCCGCGACCCAGGCGCCAAGAGCTTCGTTCCAGATCGAGCGGTATGTGCGGTTCATGTCCTGCTACCTCCAAATGTGCACGCCACACACCGGTCTCTTTTCTTAGAGGATTACTCCGTGCGCTCGCGCGAATCTCAAAATTGATGGGCGGAGTTTATTGGAGGTGGATTTTAGAGATTGACAAACAGTGATAAATGAGGGGAATGGAAAGTTAAAGAATGGTTAATGCGCCGTGTTTTGATGTGCCGGAGATGAATGAATTTGAAAGTTGTAAGAATGTGTCGTGAAGGGTTTGATTTTTTCTCGGTCCATCTTGGTTTGTATATAAAAATCAAACACTTGCGACGGTTTTGTGCGGTAGATTACACATCGAATCACATCAAAAGTAAGACAAATGAAATAGCAAACGTTTGCGCGTCATCGAATTCTTTCATGTTTGTAATGTTTCTTGACGGGATGGAGGATAATTCTTTTTCCATTTAATTAATCTATTAATAGATTTCCTTTTGATGAGTATTGTTTTTTTATTTATGGATTATAAAATAATTAAAATTATCTGATTCGGTAGGCATTCGGTTGTGCTGATTTACGCATCATGTCCGGCGCGGGTGCCCGTGTGACGGGCGTTCCCGGCGAGCCGGTCCGGTGAAGTTGTAAAAAAGTGCTACAGGACGAAAAACGAAACGGTCTGCGTCAATTTATCGGTTTTGTCCTATTGACGATCGCGCTGACATCGGCGTTAAGGCGGAATCGGCGCGCATGCGGGAAGCTGAGCGGACACGCTTGCGGCGGGGTGTTTGGCGGGGTGCCGACAGCCGTCAAAGACCACGGGTCGGCGTCGAGTCGAAGGCGCTCGAAATGTCAGATCCGGGGTGCGGCAATTTGTCAGTCATGCCGAGGACGGCGCGACGTGCCGAAGAAAAAGAGGGATGGATCGAATGTATCGGACGCGCCACAGTCGGCCCACGGGCGTGGACCGAACCGGGCGCTTGCCGCCTGACCCGCGGCAAGCGCCCGACTTCACTTCTTCAGAAACCGCAGCGCAAACCGCGCCATCCGCGGCACGAACATCGGGCGCAGCAGGCGCTTGTCGTAACCGGCCATCCGCCGGTCGTTCTCCACGAGACACAGCTCGATCAGCTCGCGCGGGTTCAGCGCATCGCCGATGTCGGCGGTGCCGGTCGCCGGGAAATTCGCGTCACGGGCTGCGCCGTCGGCATCGATGCCGCGCGCGATGCTCATGCGGTCGCGGATCAGTTGCACCCACACGGCCGCCACCCGTGCGAAGAACCACGGCCGGCGCCACCACGGCATCGTGCGCCAGTACCACGCGTACCAGTTCACGAAGAACAGGATGTGGCGGCCTTCTTCCTGGATCACGGGCTCGAAGGTCTCGACCAGCTCAGGCGGGAAATAGCCGGAGCGCTGCGCGGAGCGGAACAGGCCGAACGCGAAAAAGCTGTCGATGCATTCGCTGAAGCCCGTCATCATCCACGACCATTCGGGATCGGTCGGCGCCGGGTAGGCCGGCTCGGGCGCGAGCCGGATGCCGTACGCCTCGACGAGCTTCGACAGCACGACCTTGTGGCGGGCTTCCTCGCCGCCGTCCATTTCGAGCGCGCGGCGCAGCAGCGGATCGTCGACCGTTGCGGCGTAGGTGGCCACGCGGATCGACGCGCGGCCTTCGGTTTGCACGGCGATGTCCCAGATCGGCAGCGACGTGAGCCGTCTGAGTTCGGCCGGCTGGAGCGCCGGCCAGTCGATCACGGCCGGCTTGTACGGGTTGTGTGTGTCGAGCAGCATCCGACAGAACATCTGCTTGTGCGCGTCGGAACCGATCCGGACGGGACCTTGCCTCTCGAAGGTCCAGTTGCGCATCGCGTGATCTGCGGCTGCATGCTCTTCCTGCAGCGTGTCGGTCATGGCTATTGTTATGCGATTACGGATCGAAAGATTCTTGCACAGCTTCCGTCATCGCGTATTTTCGAGCGGCCATGTGCACGCCGGCCCGGCGCGCGTCACGCGTTCGTGTCGACCCAGAGGCGGCCCCAGCGTGATGCGTAGGCGAGGGCGTGCTCTTCCTCGAAGAAGAAATCGATTGCGTCGAACGACACGGAGCGCGGCGATGGGCCGCCGCTCGCGCGTTCGATCGTCAGGTTGGCGGCGAACAGCCCGTTCGGCAACCGGGCGGCAGCGGGAGCGACTTCATAGCCCTTGTAGCGGATCGTACGGTTCATGGCGTGCGCGGAAAAAGTTCGGACTTTCAGCGTACGAAAACCTGCCGGCTGCGTGAACCAATCTTTCGGCCAATGCAAATCACGCGGCGGGCTGAATCGTTATCGGGGTGGTACGCGGAAACGGTATGTTCGAGCGGCGAGACGATGCGCCCGGCATATCGCCACGCGCTGGAAGACGCGCCGCGCGCCCCGTCGAATCTCGTCGATCGGAGGCGCGCGGCGGAATGCGGAAGTTACTGGTTGGCGACCTTCAGTACGGGCGCGAGCGCATCGACCGATGCCGCGTGCGAGGCCGCGCGATGCGACGCGAACGCGAGCGCGAATTCGGCGGCTTGCGTGCCGACCGTCTCGAGTTGCG
>Ga0209463_1000063_pt1 | contig 92497 bp, 122 predicted proteins | sample AgamicMgSfrz_FD_187169 | JGI IMG/M metagenome (GOLD analysis project Ga0209463, IMG submission 187169) | Agave microbial communities from Guanajuato, Mexico - Mg.Sf.rz (SPAdes) (version 2) | ecosystem: Host-associated > Plants > Phyllosphere > Phylloplane/Leaf | place: Guanajuato, Mexico... | reverse complement strand
CATAGTTTTTAATGATTGTCAAGTAGTTTATTATTTGAAGGCTTTACAATGGGAAATAGAAACGGCTGAAGAATGGCGAGAGTTTCAAAAATTGGTTGAAGAAGTCAAGGAATATATTTCCAACATCAAAAGCGCTTATTATGGCTTTAATAATGAAATATTCGGACAATGGGAAAATTGCACATTGGAAATAAACGGAATCTATAACAGTACGTTAAATAGAGTTTTGGGAAATTGATTTTAATGATAAAATTAGGAGGTATTTTTTAATGGCAAACCCTAAAGCATACCAGCCGGAACACGGTTATAAATATCAAATATTGGTAAAAACTCCATATGATAGAGCATATGAACATTGCGACTACGCAAAAGATAGAGCCGAAAAAATTCACTTGGTAAAAAATTACAAAGAAGCTTATGGAGCTGGATTTACTTTTAAATCTATTTTATTACCAAAAAAATACTGGAACAAAATGGAAGAAAAAGGAGAATAAGAAAATGAAAAAAACAGAACACAAACCAATGAAAGACATAAAAAAGGAATTGTTTAAATTAAGAAAATTTGGAAAATTTAATGGTTTGGCGGTAAAAATTTACAATTGTGATGAAGATTACAGTAGTTATGAAGTGGAAATAAATACCTATTTTTTCGGTGAATTAAAGGAATCATTTGTAAATACTGTCTTTAGTTGTGAACTTGGTCAAGATGACCAAATAAAGGAAATGGAAAAACAAGCCAGCAAGAGAGCAAAAGCAATATTAAAAACTGTAAATAACTGGTTTGAAGATACTGGAATAGAAATATCTGAAGAAGTGGAAATGTATCACACATAAAATAAGGAGTGTTTTCACTCCTTTACTACTCTAAAGGAAGGAAGTAACGGAATGACAACAAAGAGAAGTTCAATCTCGAAAGACGCTTTAAAGACGATAGAGAGCATTTTGAGCGTCTTAAATGAAACCCTTGTACACTCCTATACACCAATAGAAACAACTGAACTAGAACGTTTGAAGCTTGTTAGAGATATAGAACTTTCTAGGGTTGAAGCTGGTTTATATAGAGAGCATAGCGTAATAAATGAATTATCTGATTATTTGAGCCAGTTTAATATTAGAATTGCATTGGTAGAAAATGACTTGGAAGAAAACACCATTGTTATACATGGTGTAGGAATATACAACAACCTTGTAAAAATGGAAATTACTTACATTATGGAGTTTGTCGGAAATGATTTAATTTTCAGACAATACGAAATGGAAAAAGTTGTAAGAATAAGAAACGTCTAGGAGGATTTGGAAATGTGGGAAAAAATAGAAATTAACGCTAATGTTCATGTGATGAAGGAAGACGAACACGACAAATTCATTTATAAAGTTACCAGCGTAACAGAAGCACAAGACACAAGTTATACACTGGTTTACCATTTGGAATTAGTCGCAGGAATGGACTATTTGAATTCAGGCGAGAGCGCTATTCGTGGTTTTGTCAGTCCAAAACATTTTGTAAATCATATCCAATGGGATAGTTTTACGGTTTGCCCGTTATCGGAATCATTAGGCGATAGGCTGGAAGAAGAAGGATATAAGATTGTAAATATCCAAGATTATACAATTCACGAATAGGAGAAAATGACAATGGATAAATTTGTATTTGTTAATGAAGATACTAGATACAAGGAAGAAAAGGGAATTATTACCATAGAACAATTAAGCTGGAATAAAAAGGATATTAGGCAAATACATTTGACAATAGAAGAACTAAGGAAAATTTTAGGAGAATCTTAATTGATTCTCTTTTTTTATTTACTCTAAATTTTCAGAATAATTAGTTATTATTGGAACCGAAAATTATCTGAAAATAAAAAACTTTCTGAATAGATATAATAATCAAAATAGGATTGCTCAAAATGCTCAAAATGTAACCGTTTTATTTTGCCTTGTACGGCTTTTAAATTTCTTTTGAATGGTATAAGTCGCAGGAATACTAAAGCCTTATAATGGCTTTGTATGAAGTCTTAGAGCGTTTGGAGCGTTTAGAGCCATGACCAACACATGATTTTAGAGCCGTAAACGAAAAACGGCTTTCATAATTGCCTTGTAAGACGTTTTAAAAAGTTTTGAATGGTATAAGTCACCAATAGGTTAAAGGCTCTTAAACGGCTTATAAAGGCTCTTAGATTGAATTTATCTAAATGTAACATTTACTATTCTAGTAAAATGTTAAATGTAACATTTAAAAATCATAAGTGTTGTAATTAGTCAATACTTTTTTTACTAAACTATCATATCATGATATCATTAAATAGTAGTAAAGAGCAAGCGACAAAATGACTATTTATACAGTATGCCTGAACTGTTTGAATTGTCAGTGAATTAGAATCTTCCTGCCTGTCTGTTGTCATTCTCATTTAGACTGTTTTTTCCTTCCTTTTATACATGGGATAATTGGAAATTATTTTACCATTTTGTGGTAACTGTCGGTTTCAAAAAAAGCTTGACAAATTGAGTTTCAGCAGAATTAGGAATGTTTCAAAATTGTCTGACAAATCTGAAATCAGCAAAAATCAAGGAATTTGTTCACACTTCCTTTTTTGGTTTGGAAGTCGGAATCAGGGCTGGCCGGAGGAAGCAAAAAGTACCTGCAACCTGTATACGTGTGCGCGCGTGGGTGCGTGTGTGTGTCGCAAAAATTTTCGCACGAAAAAATTGTGAAAAAATTTGTCGATTTTTTTTATTTTCAAAACTTCCTTCATTTTGATTTACCACAACAAAAACTTCTTTCTTAATTCAAAAAACAGACATTTTTTAATTTAAGGATTCACCAACTAAACTTCTTATTTCAAAAATCCACTCATTTTTAATTTTAGAAATCCATCAACTTTTCAACTCAAAACATTCTTGGTTTCAGCAAATCAATTTAATTTTAATTCAATCAATCCACAAACAAAAAAGTTGTGGCCTTTTTATTTTGGAAAACTATTTCTGATTTTTGTTTTAAACGTTTTTGATTCTTTAAAACTACTTTAAACATTTCAACTTTGTTTTTGATTTGCTTCAAAACTTTAAATCAGGCTCAATTTCCCAAATAAAAGTCCGATTTTACTTGAGCATTTTCATATAAATATGTGTGTGAATGGCCATGAATTCAGCTAAAAATTTTGCTGGAATTTGTGGCTTATTTTTTTGGAGATTTTTTCTGAAAAGTTTAAAACAATTTTAAACGCTTTTTCTTGGAACTTTCAAAACTTTTTTCATCAAACTTTTCCAGTTCAAAATAAATCCGAAAAATGAATTTGAAAAATGATTTTGAAAATTGATTTGAGGGTGGGGGTTCGACAGGGGGTTTAGGTGGGGGGTATTGGATAGGATAGGGGTGGGGGGGTATTAAACAAACTTGTATGGCCTTTTAATTTAGAACTAGACCCAACACACCAATTATATCTATGCCGGCTTATATCGGCCTTTAAATAAGTCATAGGGAATTTTAACCAATGTAAAAATTTTCAGAATAATGACCCACAATTAAAATCAATTATCTATAACTCCTTTGAAACAAGTATAAAGGAGGAAATAGAGTTGGACTTAAAAAGAAGAGAAGGAGAAAACTTTCTCGACTGGAAGTATAGGATTCTTGAAAGCAAACTCAATAAAGAAGTTGATATAGATTGGTCTGAACTGGTTGAACTGCTAGGTTTAGAAAGTAGTGGAGACCATTTGAGGAAGACTGCATACGGTTCTATTGAAGCCAAGAAACACTATGAGCAGAAGTTAATTGATTCTGTACAAGACAGTCATGAAGAAATTCTCTTGGAGATTGAAGAAAAGAAGAGAGAACTATTCAAGGAGAGAGTTAAGCTTCAAGACGCTAGAAGACAGAACAGATACTTGGATAGAGTAGAAGCAAGAGTTGAAGTTCTTATAGAAGAAATGTTGCTGGAAGCTAAAAAGCTTGAGCCGTTATTTGTTGGGGAACAACCCAAGAATATTGTAACTAACAAAACTAGAGAAGCTTTAGCATTGTGGTCTGATTGGCACTATGGACAAGATACTGAAAATCACTTGAATGTCTATAACCGTGAGATAGCAAAAGAGCGCATTAAGAAATTAGTATATGAAACTATTGAATATAGCAAAGAAAAAGGAATCAATAAGATTCACATTGGTCAGCTTGGAGATATCGTCAACGGACAAATTCATATCTCAACAAGAGTAAATAATGAAATAGAAGTTGGTCTACAAATTATGCAAGTGTCAGAAATTCTTGCTGAAGCTATTGCAGAAATAGCAAGAGAGTTTGAAGAAGTGGTTCTTTATAGTGTAGTAGGTAATCATGGCCGGACTATTAATAAGAAAGAAGACGCACATATCAAAGACAACTTTGAGTATTTCATTGTATGGTGGCTTAAAGAACGACTAAGAGATTTCAACAACATCACTTATGTACAAGACAAAGACGGTGTTATCATCACTGAAATCTTAGGAAGTAAGATTGCATTGGCGCACGGTAATTATGAACGTCTAGGGAACCCACAAGTATTAAATGATACTTATGGAACGATATTCAATTATATTATTGTTGGTCACTATCATCACACTTTCATGAAAGAGATTAGTAAATTCACTGATTTCATTGTGAACAATTCTTTATGTGGTACAGATGAATATGCATTGACTATTAGAAAAGGTTCTAAGCCGGCTCAAAAACTTCTTATCTTTGATGAAGATGGACTTGAAACAATCCACAATATTAGATTCTTGGAGAGTATTGAACAATGAGCCAACAATTAATAGTAATGTGTGGAGTGCCGGCTAGTGGCAAGAGTACAGTTTCAAAACAACTTGCAGATAAACTAGAAGCAACTCTAATCAGTAGAGACCAAGTGAGAAATCAAATTAAGGAAACAAAATATACACCTGAAGCGCATGAAAGAGTTCGCAACGCTTTCTTTGACAAGATTAAAGGAAAGCTAATGAATGGTGAAAGTGTAGTAGCAGACGCAACACATCTTACAAGATTATCAAGGGAACGTATCTTGGAGATTGGTAAACAGTTTAAAACGGCCACTGTTGCAGTTTACTTTGATGTTGAATGGGAAACTCTCAAATCAAGAAACGCATTGAGAGACGCTAAGACAAAGGTTCCTGAAGACGCATTAAGAAGCATGTATTTAGATTATAGCTTCCCATCAAAGACAGAAGGATTTACTAATGTAGTTAAAATTAAAGACAATGGAGAGATTATTAATGAGTAAAGTAGTAGAACAATCAAAAGTACAAGAATTAATAGACAACGCAAAGTTTGAGCAAACGGTATTACATGGACAGGTTTATGTTCTATCATGTAAATTGCCAAGTGGTTATGTAATTACTGAAACAACAACATGTGTAGACGTTGATAATTTCAGTGAAGAAGTCGGACAAGAAATTTGTATCAATAAGATTGTTGATAAGATTTGGGAACTTGAAGGCTATCTAGTAAAAAATAAATAAAAAAACTTTATAAAAAATGACCCACAATCCTTCCTAATTAACTACAACTCATTTGTAACTAACATTAGGGAGGATTTTTATTATGAAAAACTTAATCGCAATTTTTGATGAAATCGGTGCAGAACCAAGCAAGACAGGTAAGAAAGCAATCGTTGAAAAACACAAAGGGAATTCAGCTTTTGTTAATGTATTGAACTTTATCTATAATCCAAAAGTATTGACTGGACTATCTAGAAAGAAATTAAACAAGAAAGTTAAAGAAGGAAAAGAAGCAACATTTCCAATTAAAACTATTAATGAAGTAATGGATTACTTGAAGAACAATCCAACTGGAACGGATGAAGTTATTATCAATATCCAATCTTATATAGAAGGATTAGAAACTTTCAAGGAAAAAGAATTCATCAATGGATTAGTCACTAAAGACGTTAAAGTAGGCATTACAAGCAAGACTATCAATAAGGCTCTTGGATATGATTTAATCGCTGAATTTGACGTTATGAGAGCGTCTAGATATAAAGGTGAACCAATAGGTGAAGAGTTCGCTATCACGCTTAAAGAAGATGGAATTCATTGTGTAGCAATTAATACTGACAACGGTGTTGAATTTATCTCTAGACAAGGTGAAGTAATCGAAGGTCTGATTGAACTGGAAGAAGAGTTCAAAACACTTCCTAAGAATCATGTGTATTGTGGAGAATTATTATATATGACATATGAAGATTTATCTTCAAGCGAGATTTATAGAAAGACTGCAAGCATTGTGAATTCAGACGGTGAAAAAAGAGATATATCATTTAATGTATTTGATAATTTACCTCTAGATGAATTTAATGATGGAAAGTCTAAAGATGTTTATACTCAACGTATGGCTAGATTTGACGCTATTTATTTCTTTAATGTAGATAGAACAACAGTAGAAGAATTAAAGTTCATTAAGCCAATCACAACTCTTTATATTGGTACAGATGAATCAGTCATTGAACCATTATTGAATAGTGTTCTTGAAGCTAAAAAAGAAGGATTAATGATTAACACTGTAAGTGGTCTTTATGAAATCAAAAGAAGTAAAGCAGTGCTGAAAGTTAAGAAGTTTTACTTTGCGGATTTAGAAGTTACTGGTTATAAAGAACATAAACATAAAAATAAGATGGGTTCATTCACTGTCGATTACAAAGGAAACTCATTGAGTGTTCCAGTTCACAAGCATGATGAACAAATTGAATTTTGGGAGCAAAGAGAAGAATTAATTGGTCGTGTGATAGAAGTTAAATTCTTTGAGCAAACAGAAAATAAAAAAGGTGGAGTAAGTCTTAGATTTCCAGTGTTTGCTAGATTGAGAGAAGAAGGAAAAGAAGTTTCATATGAATGATTAAAGGAGGGAATCTTTCCCTTCTTTTTTTTGTTGTGTAAATGACCCACAATGTAATCTTTTTATCTATAACCCCATTAAAAGGAGGTTACACACATTGAGAACACAACAATATAAAAAGAAAAATGGTCATAGAGACCAGTCTTTAAGTGAGATTAAACAAAATCAATTACGCAAAAACAACAAAGGAAATATATTTCTATCAACTGTATTCGGATTCATTTATATATCTGAACATTCAATAGAGCGCTATGTAGAAAGAATAGGAATTAGAAATAATATGTCTTTCAAAAAGAGTGTTGAAATGGATTTAAGTTATAAGAAAATCATGAGGATTATCAACGTTGGAAAGGACAAACATATTTTCACTATTGGTAAAAGAGAATTTGTTTTTGAGAAGAAAGGTTCTAATTTAGTATTCAAAACTGCTATTAGACATAATCGTGAAGGATTCAAAACAAGAATGAAAAGATTGGAAGAAATTAAAAATTCTTAAAAAATGACCCACAATGAAAACTTTTTCACTACAACTCATTGTAAGTAAAAAACACACATGAGAGTTGAGGGAAAAGGAATGGCAAGTAACGACTTCAAGAGTTCACTTGATGGGTTAACTATCAATGATTTAAGAAAGAAAATAGATTATAGCGTATCTTCTGAAAGAGAAAGAAAACAAAGTGTTGAGAAAATGTTGAATGAAAATAGTTTCTTAGAATTGTATTTTGACGAATATTACAACTCAAATATTAATACAGAAGACACTTTGTTTTCAGAAAGTAATGTAAGCAAATATATTGAAGAATTAGGAACTTTCCTTCTGAATTCGGATGAAGAAAAACAAAGACGAAAAGAAGAAGAAGACAGTGTTCAATATAAATTTTACTCAAATCCTTTAGAGTTCCAAACAAAGGTAAATAAAGAAAAGAACATTTCTGAATTTAATACTACTGAAGGTACAAATAGCGACAATGTAATTGATTTTCTTTTAAACACTAAGAGTAATGCAAAGAAAATGAAGAAGCAAGTTATAGAAGGTAAAGACTTGAAGAGAGAAGATGAATTAGGAAATATCCTAAATGATTATGACAACTTCCTAAAAGTGATTACCGGCAAATTAAAAAAACTAAAAGAAGATACAGAAAATGGCATTGACAATGAAGACAAAGGAAAAAGGTTCTTACTAACCAGTGCTAAGAGTTCTGTTAAAAAAGATATGGTTGATACAAAAGATATTATCTTAGGAGTATTCGGCTATAACATCACAAGCAGTAACAGTGGTGGAGAGTATAGGTTTGAAGACAATGAACTTAATAGTACAGAAGTTTTTAGAGAAATTCTAAGGTTGAGCAGTAAGAAAGATAAGACTAGATTGGATTCAGACTTATATCATATTTTCCTAGATGTAGAGAATGTTATCGAGAAAGCTAAACAACAAAATAAGTTAAGCAAAAACGAAGTTATTATTCTCAATGATGTAAAAGCAGGATTAAGAGATTGTGATATTGCTAGAGATAATAATTGGTCTTCAGCTTACGTGAATCAACAATTAAGAAGAACCGTCAAAAAACTTGTCAAAATTTTCTGAATGTATTGATTTACTCAATACATTCTTTTTTTTAAAAAGGAGATAGTGATGTTAATTAAATCAACAATAGTGACCGCAATGCTATTAAGTTGCAGTCCTAGTGAAGCCAGTATTGAACAACCAAACAATGATTTGGATTTGATGAATAACGATATCGTGAAACCAGCCAAAAATAGTTTGTGGAGTATCAAGAGAATGGCCAGCATGGTTGAGAAACATAAAATGACCAAACAGATTGAGAAGAGATTAAACGATATTGATATAGCAAGAGCAGAAAAACTCAAGAAAAAAGTAGATGAAAAAAGAAAGAAGCAAGCTGAAGAAGCCAAGAGAAAAGAAGAAGCCAAGAAAAAGGTAAAAGAGAAAGCTAAAAAGATAGTTAAAGAGAAGCAACAATCAACTACAACTAGCACCAGCACATTAACAGTGAGTGCCAGCGCTTATACGTACTGCGAACAAGACGCTTACACTTCATGTGCATGGGGAAACAACACGGCCACTGGAAAGCCTGTTAAATACGGTTATGTAGCCGTTGACCCTTCAGTTATTCCATTGGGAACTAGATTGAAGATAGAAGGATATGGAGACCAAATTTTTGTTGCTGAAGACACTGGAAGTGCTATTAAAGGTAATAGAATGGACATTTTCTTACCAACACATAATGAAGCAATTAAATTCGGAAGAAAAAAATTAAAAGTTTTTATTTTAAAATGACCCACACTTGAATCCTTTTCTCTATAACTCTTTTGTAAGTGAGAGATACACCAAAAAACATAAAATATATTGGAGGAAACAAAAATGACAACACAAGTTACAACATTACCAGAATTAGGAAATACGGTAGTAATTCTAGGAACTATCAAAAAGAAAGAACTTGAACTAGTCCAAATGGATTTCTTTAACAAAGAAAAAGGTGTAACAGAAAAAGAATGGACAATTCGTGGTTCGGTCACTGTTGAAGTTGATGAAAAGGAAAAAGGTCGCAAGCATAATCACAGAATTGAAGTATTCAACAAAAAAGCAGACAACAAAGTTTACAAAGGTTTAGAAACTGTCCTAAATGAACACAAGGTTGGAGATTTTGTAAGAGTAACTGCAAAAGTTGACGCTAATGATTATGTAGATAAAGAAAATAATATGGTTGAAGGAAACAGATTGCAAGGTGTGTTCTTCTCAAGAATCGACAAAGTAGAAGACCAAATTCCAAGTGCTGAAGCAAAAATTAAATTGGTTGTTGAGAACTACTTACCAATTAATGACGCAAAGACAGGCCAAGTTAAAGAATACAAAGTAAAAGCATTTACAGTAGGTTACAACGGTAAAATTGTTCCACTACACAATCTAATTATCTCACCTGAACTTGGACAAGCAATCAATGGATTCTATCCAGTAGGCATGAACTCTATGGGTGAACTATCATTTGATGTTAACAACTATCTAGAAGTTACTCAAGAAGAATCAGCACCTAAACAAATGGCATTTGGCCGTGAAGCTAAATCTGTTACAACTGGTGGAAAATTCATTAACAATCTTGAAGTAATCGGTGGACTACCACCTGAACGTCAATTCAATGCTCAAGAAATGCAATTTGTACAACAACAACGTAACTTGCAACTTGAAGAAGTAAAACAAAAACATGCTAAGAAACAAGCACAAGCAGGACAAAAACAACAATCAGCACCAGCAGGAATTCAAGGTGGTATTCAAGGCGGATTTGGCGCACCACCAGCACAACCACAAAATCAAGGAATGGCATTTGGAAATGCAGGAAGTATTTCAGGAACAAACCCATTTGAATCTCAAACACTACCAAGCACAAACGAACTACCATTCTAATAGGAGATAAGGGGATAACTTCCCCTTTCTCTAATTAATATTTACAAAAACGGAGGAAATTAAAATGTTAAAAATTATTATCATAGACCAAGAAGAAACAAAAATTTTTCAAAGTGAAAGTTTTGAAGAGATTGAAAAAGCACTAGATTACTTCTATACAGATGTAAAAGAAGAAGTTGCACAACCTATCAGTGGATTACTAGAATTACGCAACCGTATTGTACGTGAACATGACATTGAGCCTGAAGACGTTGTTCTCACACCTAATGGTGATATCGGAGTAGTGCTAGACGTTAAAAGCAGTGGACAAGCACTTGTCAAAGTAGGAAAGAGTGTTACAAGTGTTAGAATTTATGATTTCTCACAACTTGAACACTTTGATTTTGAAAAGTATTGCAATCAAGAATTCGACAAATTTCGCTAATAGATTAAGAAAGATTACTAGGAGGAACCCACCACATGTTTGAAGATAAATTTGATTTACTAAATTTACAACCGCAAAAAGTATCTAAGGATATTGCTTCATATACATTCATGCTTTATGCTCCACCAAAATTCGGTAAGACAACATTTGTATATGATTTGTTTGGTCAAAAAGCTTTGTTTGCTAGAACTGAAAAAGGTACAAAAGTATTGGCCGGACTAATGGGTGTCGATGTAGCAAGCTGGTCAGATATGATTATGTTGAAGACAAAACTTCAAATGCATAAAGAAGTTTTACAACAAAGAATCATTGTAATTGATACAGTAGATAACCTTTGGAATTTCCTTGAAACATATGTGTGTAATAAGTATGGAGTATCGCCAACTGATATCAATAAAGCAAATGGTGGATATGGTAAAGGTTATAAAGAAATGTCATATGAATGGTTCACATTGTTCAAAGAAATTGAAGATATGGGATTCACTCTTTGCTTCATTTCTCACGCCGAAAAGAAAATGGAAAAGCTTACTATCGGAGATAAAGAGCAAGAGTTTGAGAAATTCATCCCTTCTGTACATGAACGTGGAATGAAATTCATTACAAAAATGGTTGATAGTATCTTGTTTGCTTATCTAACAGTTGACCAAAATGGACAACAAGTGCAAGCACTTTACACTAGAGAAACATTACAATTCCAAGCTGGTTCACGTTTTAGTAAGTATATGAACCCTGTTTTACCTTACAACCCACAAGCGTACGAAAGCGCTTTAATTGAATCAATCACAAAAATTGAAGCTGAACGTGGTTCTGAATTCATGAAAGAAGAAAGAGAATCTAATTCAGTTCAAGAAACAATTTACAACTTTGATGAAGTAATGCTTGAAGTTAAAACAATTGGAATAGAAATTCATAACGCTGGAAGACAACATGAACTTGATGAAGTTGCTGAAAAATATTTTGGTGAAGGTGTAAAAATTACTAATGCAACTCCACAACAAGTAGAACAATTAGTTCTAGCACTAAATGAGTTGAAAGAATTAGTAAAGGCGGTTCCTATCGGTGCTTAAATTAGAAGAGATTCTGAATGAGAAAGCAGTTGGAAAGAAGTTCTATAATGAGAATTTTGAAGGGCAAGGTTACTTTGAAGTGGTGGCAGTTTCACCACTTCAGGGTTTTCAATTAAAAGGATATTATCTAAATCAAAAAGATGGAAAACATCATCCATTTCCAGTAGTGATTCACTCAACACTTTTGGATGGATTTTACACAAAGGAAGATTAATATGAGAAAGGAATTCAACACAATGCCATTAGTAATCATTGAAGGAGCAATAGGAGTAGGGAAAACCACTCTAACAAAATACTTTGCAGAACAATATAAACTACCATATGAGGAAGAGAAAGTAGATACACCACTACTAGGAGACTTCTATCAAAACCCTGAACGTTGGGCATTCCCATTACAAGTTCACTTTTTAAATACTAGATTTAGAGATATCAAAAAACTATATAACTATGATGTTGCTTTGCTCGACAGAAGCATTTTCCTAGACCGACTGTTTGCAAGAATCAACTATGAATTAGGAAGAATGCTTGGTATTGAAATGGAATTATATGAAGATTTATTTGATAACATGATGGAAGATTTAAATACTGCTATGCCAACTAAGAAACCGCACCTTATGGTTTATCTTCAAGCAGACTTTGAAGTTGTATTTGGAAGAATGTTAGGTAGAGCAAGAAAAGAAGAAATGGAATCACTCCAAGAAAACTATGAGTATTTCAAGTTCCTTCATGGTCGCTATGACGATTATGTATTAAATGAATATGACGCTTCACCAGTATTGGTTATTGATACTAATAATCTTAATACTCATGATGAATCAGACAGGCAATTTATCTTTGAAAAAATTGAAGCAGAATTGAAGACACTAGGGATTTTTTAATCCCTAGTTTTTTTATTAACAACTTTTTAAAAAGTTTTTTATTTTTTTTATAAAAAATGACCCACAATCAAATTCATTTATACATAACTGTTTGTAAGTTGAAAAAGACAAAGAAACGGAGTGTTACATAAATGAAAGAGAAAACAAGAAGTAAGATTCTAGTTGCTCTAAGAAATCGTGGTAAGGCCGGAATAACAAATGCAGAACTATCTAAAATCGCTTTGCGTTATGGTGGTTATCTTGGTCAATTATACAAGCGTGGTTACAAAATCAAAAAAGAAAGTTTAGGACACGGATTAAATCGTTACACATTAATCAGTGAACCTGAAGTTGAAACTCCAAATATGGAAAGTGCTTATGACTTACTCCTAAGAAGAGTTGATGATGAATTCTTTGTTGATAGAGACGAATTAAGACAAATCATGAATGAATTAGGAATTGTAGTTCGGTATAAAGCCGGCACATTTAATTAAAGGAGAACACTATGAGAGAACTTATATTGCTTGCTGGTGGAACTCAAAGACTTACTGAATCGAAGTTGAGAGAAATCGCAGACCACATTAACCCTAATGAGATTGTTTCTAGAACTAACAATAAACTTGTGCTTAAAGATAAAGAGTATAAAGCAGTTGGTCTTTTCAGAAGTCTAGAAGGATATAGAGCAGATAAATTATTAATCATTGGTGATATATCTTATAGAACGGTTAGAGACAGATTGCTTCCAATAGTTTTAAATGATTGGACAAAAATTAAAAGCATTGATTTTGACTATAGGGAGAGAGTTTTATGAAAAAGCTAAAAAATGGAATTAAAAGATTCTTCAAATTCATTGGAAAACATATCAAGGTAATTGGTTTTACAGTTTCATTATGGATGTGGATTTACTTAATGCTTTTAACACTAAAGGGGACAATTCAACCTACAAAATATGAAATAGCTGGTGTTATTTTCTTAGTAATTGTTTATCAATTTATTCTGCTTGGTGAACTTGTTTCAAAAGCCAAAAAAGATAAAGAAGAACCAGTTTTACAAATTGTAATCAAAAATGATTCAAAGGGTGAGTAGTCACCCTTCTAATAAAGGAGATTATTAAATTATGAAAATGTTGGATTTAGCTTTAATCGTTATGACTATATCAGTGCTTATCAATATCACTACAAATGGTATCAGTTCTCAATTTAATCAAACTTTATTCATATCTCTATTCTTAACTGCAAGATTCTTAGACTATGCAATCGCTAAAATAGGCAAGAACAAATGAAAGTAAAACCAAGAGAGTACCTACAATGTGACAGATGTGAAGCAGTCATTGATACAAAATGGTATAAATTTGTCAAATTGCAAAAAATGAAAAAGAAAAAAATTGTAGAAGGTTACATTTTTAATGATGAACTTGACTTGTGTGCTATCTGCTCTGAAAAATTTGAAAGGTTTATGAATCAAGAAATTGATGATGATAAGCCAACTGAATATGAAGAACACCATGCTCACAAAAAGAATGGATTCAGGGATATCAAAGACCACTTCTATTTCAAAAAGAAAAACTAAAAAAACTAATTGTGTTGAGGTGTGAATGACAATGGAAAAATTGAAAGTTAGTGAAGATGTATTTATAGGGTTAAGTGATTTATTTGCAAGGACTAGTGAACAGTATAGCAAAAATAACATTTTAAGGATTCATTACGGCGCTGTTGAAGAAGGTGACAGGTGGGTTGGTGATAGGTGGGAAGCTTTAAACAAATTGACAATGGAACAAATGGCACAAGCAATGTTTGTTGGTTATGAAGTGGCACTATCACCTGAAGAAGAAGTCTTAGAGTTTTATAAAGAGTTACAATATCCTGCTTCACAAGAAATAGTAGTTAAGGTCTTAAATAAACTAGGACACAAAATAGAAGGTATCAACAACTAACAACAATATCAGAAAAGGAGAAAACAATGAAAATTCTAATCACATTAAAAAGTGGAAGAAAACACCCTATATATGGTGTCACTGGTTACAATAGCTTTCGAGAAATGGTAGAGACAATTAAGCCGGATGCATTTCTAATTGTTTTTGAAGATTTAGCAATTCCAACAATAGAAATTGAATCAATTAAAGAAATTAAAGGGTGATTAATTTCACCCTTCTATAAAGGAGAGTTAAGAATGAAGAAAGTCTATCAAGGTGTTGCACATGTGGCCGTACCTACAAAACACAAAGAACCTATATTTTTAAAAGAAGTTGCAAAGTGGATAGAACACTATCAAGAAAGACATATGGAAGTTGAAGTCCAATATCATCACACTAACAAACAGTTTTCAGCTTTAATTTTACCTTACAACTTAAAGGATTAATCAAATAAAACATAAATTTTAGTGGAGTGATAACACATGACAGTAAACGATTTTCTTAAAAGATTAACAGAAGAAGATAAAGATAAAATGATTATCTTCAGTGATGGAAAAGGTTGGTCAAACGTTTGGTTCAAAAAGACTGACAGCGACATTGTTATTTACTGTGATGATAATGAAATATTTTCAGAAGACAAATAAGCATTTAAAGGAGAGACAACAATGAACATTACTGAAGAACAAAGAAAACAAATCATTGAATTATTTGATATAGACCCATATACAGGCGAATTCGGTGAAGGAATTCAAAATGGTGTATCTGAAATGTGTGAAATTCTAGGTATCAAAATCAAAGGGATTAACTAAAAACCAATTGGAGGAAATGAAAATGAAAGTAAGTCTGAAAATTGCGAAAATGTTAGAGCAAGTTAAACCATTTTCCGCAGGAAATAATTATGCATATGGAGTTCACAGATTTTTAGATAAAGCAGTAGAGATTAGTAATAAAGAAGAAAAAAACCTTCAGAAATGGTTGAGTGAAAACAATATCACTGTCAAAGGAATTGAATACGCAATTACAAATGGTTGGGAAATCGACACTCCATTTAAAAAAGGTGATTTGGTGAAATTCACTGCAAATTTAGATGGAAAAGACTATTTTAGAGTAGTTCGTCAGTGTGAAGGTGAAGAATTTCAGTCAGTTAGATTTACAAACGGAAATTGTATGCCAATTGAAAGAATTGAACTAGTTTGTAAGTCTGGATTTTTTGAAGATGGAGGAACTTTCTAATGAAAAAGACTATTAAACATTTGAGACATAGAAGTGGTTCTTACTATGGGGTAATAGGTGAAGACACTGGTTTTGGTTATTTAAAAGTCGGTGATGTAGTTGCTTATGTCACGGAAAACGGAGTAATAGTTAGTAATTTTGTCGCTAAAAGAGACACTGGTGTATATGGAGTTATGGGAAAATTTAGCACACCATTTGAACAGTTACAAGGTTTAACGAAAATTTTATCTCACAAAGATGTAAATGAAAGTGCTTATGAACGAGTGAGTGCTTCAGGTGGATTCTATATTCAAGAAATAGAAGTTACACAAATGACAATTGCACAAATTGAAGCAAAACTTGGTTATCCAATAGAAATTGTTCAATGAGAAGAAAGTCTAGATTTAGGAACTTCTTAGAATTGGTTGTAGATGTAATAGTAGATATTATTTTTTGGAGATAACAATAAAAACAGGGGAGAATTATTATGAGACTATGGGAAAATGAACCATTTAATGTTGAGAAAATTATGTTGGAAAGAATGAAATTTGGAGTTTATCAAGAATTAAATAGATTCGATTTAGATATTGCTTCAGAAATAGAAGTGGAAGAATATGTAAGGAGTTTATCGAGAAATGTAGCATATCGTTTTCAAACAGAAATTTTCGGTCAGAAATTAGAAGATATCAAATATCCTGCTAATTGGAAAGAAGCATTTAAAGAGCGCTGGTTCCCTAAAAAATTATTAAAGAAATATCCTGTTAAATATACTAGGTTGAGTGCAAAAGCTTTATATCCACAACTAAAGTTACCAGCAGGACAATATCAAGCAGTCTTTCATGTACAAAAGATGAATGGAGAATATTAATGAATAAAAAAGTAATAGCAGTTTTAGGTTATATCACTGCTCTTGTAGCTGGTGTTTATGTTGGTTTAATTCAGTGTATGGTGATGGGAATAGTCAGAATGATTAGCATTGTTGAAGTTGCTTTTAAGACTGGTAACTTTGAAGGACTTGATTTCTTCTTGAACTTCATTAGATTTGTTGGTGGTTCTATTGCCGGATATATCACGTTTTGGATAGTGTTGTTCCCTTTTATTTTGATAGTGGGAAATAAGAAGCGCCCATCATTTAAAAAAAGAAAAAATAAATTTAAGAAATAATGACCCACATTTGATTTCATTTCCCTATAACTCATTTGTAAGTAAGAGAAAGAGTTATAGGGAGGAAAGAAAATGAAAAGAGAAGGATTAACAACTGTTAAGGATTTAGATTTAGAAAAGGATTTTTTCCTACCTGATGAAATTGTGAATTTTGCTAGAGAAGATGATGGCGAAGTTGAATCAGTTTTGATGGTAGTTAGAACTGTAGACTGGTTTGAAAGAATCGGACTTACTGGTTATCAAAAAGGATTTGTGTTGATTTGGGCAGATAATTGTCACTGTTGTTCTGATGAAGAACTTACAACAAGAATGTTTAAAACATCATATTTCACTCATGGACAATTTGTTGGTTACATGCAACGTGAAGCAATGTTGAGCAAGAACTTTTTCAGAAAGCAATTTTTTATCGACACACTACAAAATTTAGGAGCAGACATTCATTTGTTCTGAAAGGAGAAAATTATGATTACAGTAAGTTTATTACAAAAATTAAATTGGATGATTAAAGAAGAAACACCTCTGTTGAGAGTTGTTGTTGATGAAGCAAACACTGAAAGTAGCTATCAAAAATTCCAAATTCAATTGATACCAAGTAAATATCTTGATTATGAATATCATCCTTTAAATGTAACAAAAGATTTAATCAATGATATTGCTACTTTACTTAAAAGTGAAGGAGTTAAAATAGACGGTTGGAATAATACTCAAACAACATTTTGGATTACAAAGGAGAAATCTAATGGCAAAAGTTAATAAAGATTGGTTAGCTGGAATTAAAGATTTCTACCATTTATCTCTAGGGTTTAAAAGTCTTTTAAACACACAACACGAAGCACTTCATGAGTTAAGAGAAAGATATGAGAGTTATGATTCTTCTCTTCATCTAGAAATGTTTTATAAAAATGAAAAAGAATTGCTTGCTATCTTGAGCAAAAGTCAAGAATTCATGGAAGGTTACAAAGACAGACACCCATTCTTATATAAATTATTTAAAAAACGTTGTCTTAAATTAGTAGATAACATTGACAATCATATAGGTGAAGTTCTTTATATAGTGAAATTACGAGAAGCGAAAGGGAGTATTAAAATTGAGCAATGAAATTAAAAAGGAATTAGAAGTAAATGACAAAGATGATTATGCAGAAATCGCTAAAGATGAAACGCAAAACGCTGAATATATCCTGACTCAAACTCTAGTAACAATTGAGGATATCATGAGCAACACTACAAGATTAATTAATTTAAGTTATGAAATGAATAATCTTTCAAAAGAAGATTTAGAAGCAAATAAAGAATTGATTGCAAAAATCTATAATGCTATGACTGCAATGGCAAAAATGCAAGCAATAGCATACAAATAAAAACTCAAACAAACTAAAGGAGAAAAATTCAAATGACTGAAATTTTAATTGGTGTTTTAGGGATTGTATTAACATTAGGTGTGGCTTGGTTATTATCAAATGACAAGAAAAATATTAACTATAAAGCAATAGGAATTCTATTTGTACTTCAATTAGCAGTAACTTGGTTTATGTTATCAACTAAAATTGGTGGAAAGATTTTAACACACATTGCAAATGGATTTACTAAAGTAATGTCTTATGGTTATGAAGGTATCGGATTTGTAACTGGTGGATGGGTTCCTGAAGGAACAACAGTATTTTTCGTAAACACTTTACTATTGGTAGTATTCACTTCAACGCTATTATCAGTTTTAAACTATATCAGAATTTTACCATTAGCAATTAAGTATATCGGTGGATTCATTTCAAAAATCACTGGTATTCCAAATGTGCTTGCATTCTCAACAGTAGCTTCTTCAGTATTCGGAGACACTGGTGCTTTACTAGCAATCAAAAATCACATTCCAGCAATGGATAGAAACCGTTTGTTTATCGCTACAACTGCTTCAATGACAAGTGTTTCTGCTTCAATCCTTTCAGCTTACATGGGTATGATTCCAGCAGAATATGTTCTTGTAGCACTTCCACTAAATGTGCTTTCAGGATTGATTGTTGCTTCAATGGTTGCACCTGTTAAAGCAGATGATGATAAAGAAATCAAAATCAGTGAAATGGTTAAAGATAAAAACATCTTTGAAGCAATCGGAAATGGCGCTCTAGATGGCCTTAAAGTGGCTGGTATCGTTGCCGGAATGTTAATTGCTTATGTATCATTAATGGCTCTAATTAACGCTGGTGTACATGGTCTAGTAGGTATGAATCTTGAAGATATTCTTGGTTATGTATTAGCACCTGTCGCTTTCATCATGGGTGTTCCAATTGGTGAAACTGTACAAGCTGGTTCTGTAATGGCTACAAAAATTCTTACAAATGAATTCGTTGCAATGTTAGGATTCCAGACTATGATTCCTGAACTATCTGCAAAAACAGTTGGAGTTATCTCAACATTCTTGGTATCGTTCGCAAACTTCAGTTCAATTGGTATCATTCAAGGAACTGTTGCAGGATTTGACCAAAAACAATCAAGTGTCATTTCTAAATTCGGTTTAAAAATGTTGTTGGTAGCAACAATGGCTTCAATCCTATCAGCTACAATTGTTGGATTATTCCTATAAGAATCAAAAGTCCTCTAGAAATTTTCTAGGGGATTTTTTAATTTAATGACCCACAATGAAAAATAAATAACTATAACTCTTTTGTATGTAAAACAAAAAGGAGTGAAGATAAATGGTGAAAATGAAACCTAGAGATATGGAATGTGGAGATTGTGGTAGAGAGTATTATTGTTGGCATGATGTTTGTGACAAATGTGGAAGAATCAATACTATTCGCCCTAAACTAACAAAGCAAGTTAGTGAAAGAAAGGAAGAAAAATTCACTTTAAATTTGAAAGAATGCAATCTTCCACCAGTTCCACAATTAGATACATTGAACACAATGATGGACATTGTGGATGAATGGTATGTAAAGACAATTGATTCAATTATTAGGATGAAGTTGTCACAACTAGAGCAGAAAGCGTTTTTGATTGGTGATTTAAACTTATTCCATATCTTATACAATCATGACTTCAATGATGTTAGTGATGTTGAGAGATTGGTTTTGAAATTAAGTGAAAATGGTTATGAACTTAGCATTAACAGACCAACTTCTGTACTTCCTAGAATTGGTGAAGATGAACCATTCAAAGTTTCTGTAAGAATGGAAGAAGTGAAAATGTCAATTAAGAAAACAATAGTAGAAGTATAAGGAGCAAATAGAATGTTAATAGTCAAAATGGGTTTGATGAAAGCCGGCAAATCGAAAGATGTAATAGAAACATATAAACCAATGAAAGACATTTATTATAAAGCAGGAATAGCAATAGGTATCTTTGTTTATAAACCTTATGATGAAAGAAAATGGGTTGATATTGAAAGTAGAGCCTTTGATAACAAAATAGAGCGTGTTTACAATCTAGCAAATATTAAAAGTGCTTCTGAAGTCTTAGAAATTTTTGAATTCTGTCATATGGTGTTCATAGATGAAGTTCAATTTGCTCCATTAGAACATTTGAATGCAATCATTGAATATGCAAAAACACATGATGTATTTTGTTATGGATTAGAAAAAGATTACCTTTCCAAACCTTTTGAATCAACATGGAAATTAATTACAATGGGTGCGTATTTTCTAGATGATTACAATGTTATTCGATTAGAAGCAGATTGTGATTATTGTGGAGATTTAGCAGAACACAATATCAGATTAACAGATGATGAAAATTTATTTGTAGTAGAAAAAGAGATTTATAAAACAGTATGTGACAAATGTAAGATTGAAATAGATGAATTAAGAAAACCACTTGAGAATGATGAAATAGAAAAGGAGAAATCAACATGAAATCAGTAATCAAAAGAGACGGAACAATTGAGCCGTGGCAAACATTAAAAATAGTACAAGCTTTGAAAAACGCTAATTCTGATTCACCAATTAATGTAAGTGAAAAGGAAATTAAAACCATTGCTAATTGTATCAAGGTTGTAATGGAAATAGCTGAATCATATATAGAAGCACCACACATTAAGATTGAAAGAATTGATGAAACAGTTAAGTTGTTCTTGCAAACTTATCACCTAAGTCTTCACAAGGAATATGTCAGATATAGCGATTCAAAAAAATAATTCACTCAAGGAGAAATCTTTTTTAGATTTCTTCTTTTTTATGACCCACAATTGATTTCATTTATCTATAACTTCATGTAACTAGATAGAACGTCAAAAAGGGGATTTAGATATGAATATTAATTTAGGTGAAGTCGTTGCTGACTTCTTTAGAAAGAAGAAAGAAATACCAGTTATTCAAGAAATACCAGTTGTTAAATATGAGAACACATGCATTCACGAATGGAGACTTACAGATTTAGTTCCTATGCCAAATGAAAAAGGTTATAAACTTGTCTGCTCTAAATGTGATGAACACAAGATTCTTAGTAAATCAGTATTTGATGAATTTACAGAAGCTTTTCCAGCAATCCTTAAAGACTGTCGATTGACTGGCCATGATTTTGCACCAACTTCAGAAGAAGTTGAAACAAGAAATTGGTTTAATACAATTGAAATCGTTCGTTATTCAAATTGCCGTAATTGTGGTAAAACAGTTCAAATGTAAGGTGGTCGCTCATGAGATTAAACAAATGTTATGGAGAAGAATGTGAAAAAGAAAATAGAAAATATCCTAAAGAACAACTTCAGGAGATAAGCAGTAAGAATTATTGTCCAACTTGTTATCCTGTTGTGCTTCAAGAGACAACAGATAGAAACAACTTATATGCACAAGTCAAAGAGATATTTTCAGGTAATGGATTTTCTAGTGTTGAAAGATTGGTACAAACACAAATCAAGAAATTCAGAAATGAAGGTATGAAGTACAAAGGTATGTCTTTCACTCTTCATTACATGGTGGCCATTGAGAATATTGAATTTGATAATCGTGGAGTTGCTTTGCTTCCTTATTATTATGACAAAGCAAAAGATTGGTATGTGAAACAAAAAGATATGCAAGAACAAACAAAGGGTTTTGAAATTAAAGAAACTAAAGTTGTGGTCAGTGTTGGCCGGTCAACTAATAAATACAAAGAAAGTAAAATTTTAGGCATGGAGGGTTTATAGAGTGAGTGATACAACAACTATGAAAAAAACAGAATTGTATCCGAGAGAATCAGCACTCCAAGTTTTAGGAGCAATATGTAATGATACTCAAAAGCTAAGAAAGTCACAGTTGCAACAGAAAGATTTTAATGATGAATTTCACAAAATAGTTTTCACTGCAATCAATGACATTGTTTATGGTGGAGGAAATCCAAGACAAGTTGCTCCTTCAGATGTGGACACTTATATTGCTGGATATCCAAAACAATTTGAGAAATGGCAAAAGTATGGTGGAGTTGAATTTCTCTATACAGTCATTGAAAATTCAAACGCTGATAACTTTGAGTTCAATTATAAAAGGGTAAAGAAACAATCTTTACTTAGAGATTATCAATATCATGGAATTGATATTACACAAATTTATCCTAGCATGGACACTGATACAGACATTGTGAAACACCAAGAAAAGATGAAGAAGTTTGACGCTATGGAAATTAATGAAATAGTTGATTTCTTCCAAGCTAAGTTTACTAAATTACGTTCTGAATGGACAATCACAAAGGATTCAAAAAACTTTAAAGCCGGTGAAGGAATTCGTGGATTGTTGAACCGTATGAATGAAGAACCTGTTTATGGAGAGCCGTTCAATAATGGTTACTTCAATACTTTATTCCGTGGTAAGAACAAAGGAAAATTCCTTTTGCGTTCAGGTGGAACAGGAACAGGTAAAACATTTAGTTCCTTGATTGACGCTTGTGATTTAGGTTGCTCACACATCTATGATTATGGTGTTAAAGATTGGAAGCAAAGACCAAATAGAGCAAAGCCAACTCTTTTAATCTCAACGGAGATTGACAAAGATGAACTACAAATTAACATGCTGGCCTATATCAGTGGTGTTGCAGTATCAGTTATTAAGAATGGTAAATATTCAGCAGATATCACACAAAGATTAGCAACTGCAATTAATGTATTAGAAAAGGCTCCTATCTTTGTTGTTTATATTCCTGACTTCTCTATTGAAGATATTGAAAACATCATTGAAGAACACATTTTAGATTTTGGTGTTGAGTATGTCTACTTTGACTACATCCAAATCACACCTAAGTTAGCAAGAACAATGGCTTCTAATTTCGGAATGAATTTGCGTGAAGACCAAATCTTAGTTAACTTTGCTCAAGCACTAAAAACAATCGCTGAAAAATTTGATGTGTTTATGTGTTCATCCACACAGTTAAACAGAAATCATAAGGACACTGATAATAGAGACGCTACTTGTTTACGTGGTGGTTTAGTAAAATTGGCTTCCACGCTAAAAAAACTAGGTGAACTTCTAAATGAAGGTGTGACTAAATTTTTTAGTTGCTAACGATGAAACCTAAGTGAATTTATGTTGTAATGTTTAAAACAGTTTAAAACATTACATAAACTCATAAGGTAATATCGTGCCAAGTTTTCTCTTCTCTTCTTCCAAAAGGAGGAAGATAAAAAATGAATTCTAATAATAACTTTTATGTCTACCTATATTGGAAGAAAGATACAATGAAAGTATTTCATGTAGGAAAAGGAAAAGAGCTAAGAAGATTCTCAAAGGACAATAGAAACAGACATTTTAAAAGCATTTGTGAAAAACATGAAGTTTTTGTAACTATCCATTCATCACACCTAACAGAAGAAGAAGCTTGGAATCTAGAAGAAGAATTAATTTATAAATATAAATTAGAAGGACAAGCTGAAACCAATTATCACAAAGGCGGTAGTGGTGGAAATACTCTGATGTGGGATGAAAGTGGAGAATTGAAAGAACAAATGATTAAAAAGTGTAGAGAAGCTTCTCTAGGAGAAAAAAACCCAATGTTTGGCAAGAGTTTTAAAGATGTTCTCACTGAAGACGAGTGGGAACAATGGTTGGAAAAAAGAAGAGAAATTTCAAAAGAAATTGGTCAAAGAAGTGAGTGTAAAAAACTTTGGTCAAAAGCTTCAAAAGAATTGTGGTCTAGGGAAGGTTATAAAGAGCAATATCGTAACAAAAATTCTAGAAAAATGTACCGTTATGATGATGGTGGAAAACTACTAGAAACCTATCCTAGTATTTATGAAGCGCTTGATTTTCTTGGATTAAAAAACCATACAACTCTTTTAAAACATATTAGACAAGGAACAAAATATAAAAACTATTATTGGAAAAGAGAAGAGAAAAAAGGTGTAACGACTATCGAAAGCATATCTTAAAAGCGTTATGTAAGTTTTTAAGAGAATAAGTGAGTAGAGTACACAAAAGGTGAAACTCCTTTTGTGGAAGTGCCTAGCATTGTCTAACAAACAATGAAGAGATAGTCTGCCCCACATGAAAATGTGGAATTAGCGCAAGCAACGGCAGATAAATGTGACCACGGATGGCTCATGTTTAAAGCTAGAAATGCGGATAGAGAAAAACTGAAAGCAATTCTAGATAGACCTGAATATAAGAACACATTTGCTTATCAACCAAATATGTCACATTGGATTTTCAAAAACCGTGGTGGAGATTCAGATGTAATTGTTTGGACATATCGAGATAAAGAGACAATGAGAGAAATTCCATTGTTTGTAACTGATTATGATTTGCAATGGCAAAGACATATTGACCCAATTGAAATTCACTTGAGAGATGAAGAAGTTGCTTAATTGTGACTTCTTCTCAATGAAAAGGAGTTAGAACTATGGATATCAAAGAACTAAAAGAAAACCTAAGTGACAATGATATATTTACTCTTCTTGATGAAATGGGAGCCAAACCTAAATACGACAACAAAGGAAATATACTTTCTTTAACTATTTGCCATTGTGGTGATAGTCATAAAATGTATTATTATTCCGAGAGCAGAACCTTCCATTGTTATACTCATTGTGGTTCTTTTGATGTTATAGAATTGGTTCAAAATGTAAATCAATTAGACTTTTATCCGGCACTTAAATGGTTGGCAAATCGTTTTGGAATGACATTGACTAATAGTAATCAAATGGGCGATAACTCTTCAATGAGTGAAGACTTGGCTATTTTAAAAAGATGGAAGAGAAAAGAAGCAAATACAATTGAACTTCCTAAAGTTGACCCAACTGTACTAGATGATTATTATGACATTTATATGCAAAATTGGATTGATGATGGAATATCAATTGAAGCTATGATGGAGTTTGGAATTAAAGTGTCTATTTCAGACCAAGCAATAATCATTCCACATTATGATTCTGAAGGAAATCTCATTGGAATAAGAAAGAGAAACTTCAATCCTAAATTGGTCGAGAATGGACTTAAATATGTTCCTTTAAGAGTTGGTCGCAATTTCTATAATCATCCAACAGGAGCCAATTTATATGGCCTAAACCTCAATTTACGCTATATACAAACCTATAAAACTCTGATTTTAGTGGAAAGTGAAAAGGCGGTTATGCAGATTAAAAGCATGTTTCCTAATTGGTCAGTAGCAGTTTGTGTGAGTGGTAGCTTCTTAACCAATTACCAGCTAGAGATTATCAAGAAACTTGGTGTTGAAGAAGTGGTAATTGCAATGGATAAAGAGTTTTCTCAAACTGGAACACTAGAAGAACAAAATTATGCTAAGAAGATTAAAGAAGGATTTGTTGACAAATTAATGCCATATTCTAAAGTTTCTGTTATTTGGGATTGGTTAAATCTTCTTGAAGAAAAGGATAGTCCAACAGATAAAGGAATTGATATCTTTAAGCAATTATTCATCAATAGAATAGAAATGAATCATGAATTACAAGGCGCTATTTAAGCGTCTTTTTTTTATTTAAAAGTGACCCACAATAAAAACAATTTACCTATAACTCATTCATCAAACAGTGAGAAATGGGTGAATTAAAATGTTTTATCGTGGGATTCAATTAGATGTAAATGTTAAATTGTTTAAGAAAAATGGAGAATTCAACAATAGAATTAAGGTTGGTTTGGATAAATTAATAGATTTACTACACGAAAATAATCACCAACTAATCGGCAAATACAAAAGAGAAAATGATAATGTATTAATTGACTTTAATTGTGGACATAAACCACACCTTATTAGACCATATGATTATAAAAATGGAATTAAATGTGCTTGTTGTAGTAATATTTGCTCGCAACATGCAGGAGAAAAATTTGAAAGTTTAGTAAAAGAAAATGGGCATTTGCTTCTAACTCCTTATGAGAATAAAAACAAAAAAGTCACAATTGATTTTAATTGTGGACACAAACCTCATGATTTAACTCCTAAAGACTATCAATATAAAAATGTCAATTGTGCTTGTTGTAGTGGCATATGTAATCAACACTCTCAAGAGAATTTTCTAAAATTAATTAAAGAAAATGGTCATGAATTATTGAGTGAATTTGAAAGCACTAAGAAAAAAGTCATTATTGACTTTAATTGTGGGCATAAACCACATGAAATGAGTCCAAATAATTATAGTGCTGGTCGAAGATGTCCTTCTTGCAGTGAATCAAAGGGAGAAAAAATCATTGGAAAGTGGTTAATGTCTAATGATATAGATTATAAAGAACAATTTGTTTTAGGTAATAATAGAAAATATGATTTCTTTTTAGTGAAAGAAGGAGTTTTGATAGAAGTTCATGGGAAACAACATTATGAGGAAGTTGATTTTTTCAAAGGAAGAACTTTAAAAGAAGAACAAGAGAATGATAAATATAAAAAAGAAATTGCTATTTTAAAAGGTTATAAATATATCGAAGTGGATTATCGAGAACATAAGCCTGAACTAGCATTGGAAAGATTTATAGAACAATATAATGTTCTTTTTTATAAAAAATGACCCACAATGAAAATCATTTATATACAACCCCTATAACAAGTGAGAGAAAGGGTGTTATATATTAATGGAATATCGTGGAATTCAACTTCATGCAGATGTAAAACTTTTTACTAAGAAAGGTGATTATAATTTACAGGTGATACGTGGTTTAGATAAATTAGCTGATTATGCAGAAAAACACAATCACAAAATTGTTGGTGTCTATAAAGGATATTCAAAAGAAATGTTGATTGATTTTAATTGTGGTCATAAACCGATTCCTAAAAGACCATTAGCTTACACTGTTGGAAATGGTTGTCCTATGTGTGCTAGAAGAAGTCCTGAATTAGCTGAAAAGGAATTAAAAGAAAAGATTCAAGAGAATGGTCACACTCTTCTTTCTAAATATGAAGGAGCGCTCAAACCAGTTAAAATTGACTTCAATTGTGGGTGTGAACCTTCAGAAGTGATAGCAAGCGATTATAAATTATCTAAGAATTATCAGTGTCAAAAATGTCAGAATAAAAAAAGTTCTATTGTGTCAAGAGATAAATTCTACAAGACAATAGAAAAACTTGGTTGGAAACTTATTGGAGAATACAAAAATTCACAAGAGCCTATTGAAGTAATATGTGACAAAGGACATAGACGCACAACAAATCCACATAATGTAAATAGAAGTGCTAGTTGTAGAGAATGTTATTTAGAACGAATGAGAGAAGGATTAACAAAAGGAAAGACCTTTAAAAAGAAGAAGAAGGATTAATTTCCTTCTTTTTTATTTGAAAAATGACCCACAATCAAAAGGTTTTCACTATAACTCTTTATCTTGAAGGAAAGAGAGTGATAACTTAATGATTATTAAACAAATTGGAGAATTCACCGGCAACATTATAACAACCATTCTAAGAAATCGTGGTATTGAAAATCCTGAAAAGTTTTTAAATCCTTCAATTTCTGATTATGTAACTAATGTTTATAACATCAAAAACATTCAAATTGGAGTAGAAACTTTTTTAGAACATCTATCATCCAATTCAAGAATAGGATTATTAGTTGATTCAGATGTGGATGGAATTGCTTCAGCGTCTTCATTATACAATTTCATTCAAGAATTCACTGGTGGATATGAAAATATAGTTTACTTCATGCATGATGATAAATCACATGGATTGAGCAAAAAACATATAGAACAAATCATTGAACAAAATGTTAACTTCTTAATCATTGCAGACGCTTCTACAAGTGATGTAAAGGAAATAGAAGAACTATATGCTAAAGGGATAGAAGTGCTGGTAATTGACCACCATGAGCCTGAAGATGGATATGAGAAGACTAAAGCAATTCTAATCAACAATCAATTAGATTTCACTAATAAAGAATTTGTTGGTGCTGGTATGGTTCTTAACTTCTTGAGAGTGGTTGCAGAAAGAACACAAAGACCAATTGCTTCTAAGCTAATTGACTTAGTTGCTCTAGGACAAATTGCAGACCAGTCAGATGTATCTAATCCTGAAATTAGGGGTTTGGTATTCTATGGTTTACAAAACATTAAAAATCCATTCCTGAAACATCTAGTTCAAGCTGAAGGATTGATAGAAGGTTCTATTACTCCAAAAGATATCAGTTTTTCAATTGCTCCATTAATCAATGCGATTATCAGAATGGGAAGTATTGAAGAAAAAGAATATCTATTTAGAGCATTTGCCGGAATTAATCCTAATGAACAATTCTTTGTCGATAAAAAGAAAAAGAACAAAGAAGGTAAGATGGACAAGTATGTTGCCCAAATGAATCTTTATGAATATGTTTATGATTTGGCTGGTAGATTGAGGGGAAAGCAAAGTAGATTGGTTAAAAAAGAAGTGGAAACATTAAAAAAGAATGTCTTTATTAAAGGAATAGGAATTGGTTATATTTCAGAAAATGCAAAAGCTTTGTCAGGATTAATTGCTGGAAGAATGGCTGATGAATACGGTGTTCCATTCCTAGCTTTAAGAGAAAGTGAAGAAGCATTTAAGGGCAGTGGTCGTGGAAATGAAAAAGTGCTTCCTGACTTTAAACAATGGTTGACCAATACTAAATTATTTGAATTCGTTTCAGGCCATGCTAATGCTTTTGGTGTCGGTATCACTAAAGAGAATATGGAAACTTTAAAAGAAGGTTTAGATGATATAGCAAAGGCATTAACTAAAAATTCTACGCAACCAAGTGAACCAACATATGAAGTTGATTTAATTATTGACGGTAAGGTTGATAAAGAATTAGTTCATATTTTAGAGACTTACAAAGGAATGTTTGGTGGAAAAATTAAGGAGCCATTGATTGCATTCACCAATGTTTCAGTAAATAAAAAGTTAATCAGTTACAAAGGAAGTACATTGAATTTCTTTGAAGATAAAATGAAGTTTGTGAAATTCGGTGAAAATCTTGATGGAGAACTAGAAGATGTTTTGAGTAAATATTATGGAGATAGAGTTCTAGTTGATTTTGTCGGCACTTTAGAAATGAATGTTTGGAATGGTAATGCAACTCCACAAATGAAAGTAAAAGCTTATCAAATTAAAGAGAAACCAGTTCAAAAACTAACAATTGACACTATTGTATTTTAAAGGAGATAAACAATGCTAAAACACAAACATGGATTAAGTCAATATCGTTTAAATTATGCTAAGGATTACGCAAAGAGTTTTCTTGAAACGGTTCATAAGATTGAATTGGTTTATCAAATGTCACAACAAAATCTAATGTCTGAAGAATTAGCTGAAAATTATATATCCAAAAACATCAATGAATTGGAAAGAAATTGGGAATATTTCAAAAGCTATATAGAACAAAGAGAAGATATGAGATAAGAGAAGAATTTTCTTCTCTTTTTTTTATTTGAATGACCCACAATTGATTTGTTTTCTCTATAACAAAATGCAATCAGTAATTGACTACAATCTCTCACCTAAAAAGGGTGGGGGGTAGGTAGTAACGTTATAGGGGGAAGTAAAAGAATGAACAAAACAATGTTTTCAATCCATAACCACTCATATTTTTCTAATTTTCGTTTGAAGGATTCAACAAACAAAATCAAAGAAATGGTTGATTATTGTGTATCAATTGGTTTAAGTGGAATTGCATTATCAGACCATGAGAGTGTAACCGGTCATGTAGAGTTAATGAATTATGTGAAAGAAGGAAAGAAGAAAGGCCATATTCCTGAAGATTTCACGGTTGGGTTAGGAAATGAAATTTACTTACTAAATAAAGAAGATGTTGATTTTGGTAGAGAGAACAACACACCAATTCAATTTTATCACTTCCTAATTATGGCTCTAAATAGAAAAGGCCATGATTTAATGAGAAAGTTTTCATCATTAGCATGGGAAAATTCATTTTACTTCCGTGGGATGGAAAGAGTACCAACTTATTATGAAACTCTAATTGCTCACAAAGATTTGATTAAAGGAAACATTATTGGAAGTTCAGCTTGTCTAGGTGGAGAACTACCAAAACTTATCACAAGATATCTTGAGAGTGGTGATGATGGAGACAAAGAAAAAATCCATAATCATATTACTACAATGGTTGATATTTTTGGCCAAGATGGATATTTTCTTGAGTTACAACCTTCTAATTTTGAAGAACAAATCAATGTAAACAATATGTTATTAAAACTTGGTGAGGCTTATGGTTTAAAATGTATTGTCACAACTGATTCTCACTATCTAAATAGGGATGAAGCCTTTGTTCATGAAATTTATTTGAAGTCAGATGAAGGAGAGCGTGAAGTTGCTTCTTTCTATGCGACAACTTATTTCATGAGTGTTGATGAACTGAAAGAATTTTTCCCTTATCTAGAAGATGATGTGTTTAATCAATTGCTTCTAAATACTGAATATATCCGTTCTAGAGTAGAATCTTATTCTCTAGATAAAACTGAAACTCTTCCTATTCCACATGTCCCTGAAGAGATTGAGTATTTTGATTGGGCAAAAGAAAAGTTTTATGGAAGATATGAATATATCGACAAGTATTTTGACAGTGAATATATTTATGACAGATACTTTGTAACTCAACTTGCAGAAGGTTATTATTTGCGCGGTCAATTGAAAAAACATGGTGAAAATGGTGTAGTAAGAATGAACACCGAACTAAGAGAATTATGGATTTCCAGTGACAGATTAGGACAACGATTGTCTCAATATTTCTTAGTTATGAAAGAAATTATTGATACTGTTTGGGAAACTTCCTTGATTGGTGTTAGTCGTGGTTCTGCTAGTGGTTATTATGTGAATTATCTATTGGATATCGTACAAATCAATCCACTAGAGTTTGATTTACCACATTGGAGATTCTTAACTGCTGAACGTGTGGAATTACCGGATATTGATTTTGATACTGAAGCTTCTCAACGTCAAAATATCTTAGAGAAGATTAAAGAGAAATTTGGAACCTACAACGTATTAAATAACTGTACTTATACAACTGAAGGAACACGTTCTGCTATTTTAACTGGTTGTCGTGGACTTGGAATTGACAACGATATTGCACAAAACTTAGCAAATATGATTCCTAATGACCGTGGGAAACAATGGAGCCTTCATGATGTTCTTTATGGAAATCCTGATGAAGATAGAAAACCAAGTCAACAATTCATCAATGAAGTTGAACAATATGAAGGACTAAGAAAAGCTATTGAAACTATTGACGGGATGGTAAGTGGTCGTTCTGTCCATGCTTCAGCAGTAATTATTTATCCTAATGGATATATTGAACAAAATGCAATGATGAAATCGACTAAGGGTTTACCAATTACTCAATATAACATGAATGATAGTCAGCAATTAGGTGGAGTAAAATATGATTTCTTAACAACAAACGCAATGGACAGAATCAGAACTGTTATGGAAATCTTATTAAAAGAAGGTAAGATTGAATGGCAAGGTTCTTTGCGTGAAACTTACAACAAATACTTTCATCCTGATGTTATTGAGTGGGATAATCCTAAGATGTTTGAAGCACTTTACAATGGTGATGTTCTTAATGCATTCCAATTTGAAACACCAGTAGGACAACAGGCTCTTTCTAAGATTAAGCCACAAACATTTGCTGAATTATGTGCTGGTAACTCTCTAATGAGACTTGGAGCAACTGATGGACTTTCTCCATTAGATAAATATGTTGACCATAAAAACAACATTGAATTATGGTATTCAGAAATGAGAGAATTCGGTCTAAATGAAAAAGAAGTAGAGACTGTTGAGAAATATGTAAAAGAGACTTATGGACTTTGTGACACTCAAGAAGCTTTGATGTTACTATCAATGGATGAAGATATCTCTAGTTTTGATTTAACAAAAGCTAATAAGTTAAGAAAAGGTGTAGCAAAAGTTAAGAAAGAAATCATAGATGAAGTTCACAGTATGTATATAGAATCAGCTAAACCGCATGTTAGACCTGTTATGTTAGATTATGTTTGGGATAAATTATTTAAACCACAATTTGGTTATGCATTCTCTAAACACCATGTAGCAGGATATACAACTATCTTGATTCAAGAAATGTATATCACATATAAATATGGTTCAATCTTTTGGAAAACTGCTTGTCTAACAGTCAATTCAGGATTAATTGGAGAGAATGAGAAATCAACAGATTATGGTGCAATTGCTAAAGCTATCGGTGAAATGGGTGGATTGGTTTTACCACCGTGTATCAATCGTTCTGAACTAGGATTCACCCCATTAGAAAAAGAGAATCGCACTCTATTTGGTCTTAAACCTATTAGTGGTTTGGGTTCAGACGCAACTAAAATTGTGATGGAAAACAGACCTTATACTTCAATGCAGGATTTTGTAGAGCGTTGTGTTGGTAAAGGTATGGTATCTGAAGCAAAAGCAATCACTTTAGTAAAATCCGGTTGTTTTGATACTTTTGAGCCAAATAGAATTGAAGCAATGAAACAAATGGTTATTCTATTAGTTCCTAAACGTGGAAGGTTAACAACAGTACAATATGCTAATTTTTATCAACATACACCAGCACATTTGTATGACCAAATGATGATTTGGAGAACTAGAACTTTCATGTTTGGTAAACACAAGAACATTACTGAAGCAGTTGAAAAATGGTTCCTAGATAATTATTCTCCTTATATTCCTTACAGATGGGAAGAAGGAAAAGTTCATGTAGAACAAAAAGATTTTGATAAATACTATAAAAAACACACTAAAGAATTGCAAGAATGGATTAAATCTCAAGAAGCAGAACAATTAATGAGAAGATATGATTTGAATGGGTTTTGGGCAAATAATTGTCAAGGAACTAAAGAAAAATGGGAAATGAAAGCTAATGCATTCTACACTGAACACCATGAATTAGATTATGTTGATTTAACTAAATTCTTTGATGTTGCTAAGTTTGAAGAACTACCTGAAAAACCAACAGTTGATTTCTTCACAACTTACAAAGGTAGACAAATTCCTAGATTCCACACTCATGTTATTGTTGGAACTGTTGTTGATAAAAATAAAACTAAATCCATTGTTTCAATCTTAACTAAAGATGGAGTAGTAAACATCAAATTTAACAAAGGCCAATTCATTCATTATGATAAGAAAGTTGTAGAAATGAATGGAAAAGAAAAAACAGTATTAGATTCATCTTGGTTTGAACGTGGAACACATATTGCAGTTGTAGGATATAGAAGAGAAAATGATTTTGTACCAAAAACTTATAAGCATTCTATGTATACTCACACTTGTATGAAACTTCATATCAATGGTTCAGATTTACAAATCCAAACAGAAAAGGTATTAGCTTAATTGCTAATACCTTTTTTTAAATTCAAATATAAAATATCTATCTAAGTATAAAATTCTAATTAAAATTAACCTTCTTTTGCTAATAAAAATTCATAACCGTCTATTTTAAATTCTCCTGCTAATGCTTTTCTCAATTTGTTTTGTTCATTTTTAATACCTAATTCATTTCTCAAATATCTTGCACATTGTGTAAAACCACTAAATTTCTTAATTAAAACTCCATTATCGTCAGTCATTACTATTGGTTGTCTTTTACCTTGATGTAGTTTTACAGTTCTACCAGTTTCAGCTTCTTCAATTGTTTTCTTTAAATTAATAGTAGTGTCTACAACATCTTTTAATTTCAGCAATTTATCTAAATCCATATTAACAATTTCATTAATAATATCCTTCATTTCAATCATTATTATACTCCCCCACAAACTTTATATACCGAAAAAATACCAACTTATTATAACTGATTAATAATAACTACCGTAATTATACAACGTTTCCAGCGCTTTAACAACAACTTTTGAGTAAACTGTTTAATTATTTGTTGAGTTTTACGAAAGAATCTCAAATATTTTTAAAAAAGTTTTAAAAAAATGACCCACATTTAATTCGTTTTATCTATAACTCATTTGTAAGTAGCAAAGGAGGACAAAACGAATGACTAAAGATTTCTCTAAGTTAGAGAAGAATGTGATAGATGGAAGATTAATCTCAACAAACTCTCTAACAGAAGTAAAATTGTTCAATGAAAAAGAACAAAAAGAACAAATAGATTTAAACACTGACTTAGAACACAATATCAAATCTCTAACAGTTGATAAAAATTCTATCAATAACTTAGATAATACACTGATAGTTCGTTCTATATCAAGTGACAAATTAATGTTAAGAGACTTTGAAGAAGTCGCTAAACAGTTTAAAAAACATGATTCTGAAACAACTCTTCCTATTAGAGCAGATTCTAGAAGTGCAGGATATGACTTTTTCTCAAAAGAAACAGTGAAAATTTTACCAAATGGTTATCACATATTTTGGACAGATGTAAAAGCTTATATGCAACCACATGAATTTTTGGACATTAGAATTCGTTCATCTTTAGGTTTTAAAGATAAATCTCTAATGATTAAAAACACCACTGGTGTTGTTGATTCTTCTTATTATAATAATCCAACTAATGATGGAAACATTGGAATTTCTATTTATAACTTTGGACAAGAACCAGTTCTTATAGAAGAAGGAGAAAGAATTGCTCAAGGTATCTTCCAAATGTACCTTTTAACCACTAATGATGTTCCATTACACAATGAGAGAATCGGTGGAGTTGGGAGTTCTAATAGATGAAGAATGGAACTTTAGTAACTCTAGTTGGAATTAGTGGAAGTGGAAAATCAACAACTTTAAAAACATTAAAGGATAAACATGATTTCTTTGAAATAGTACAGTACACCAACAGACCAATGAGAGAAAAAGAGATTGATGGAGTTGACTATCACTTTGATAGTTTAGCAAAGTTCGCTGAAGACAGTAACTTCATTGTCAAAGAATATCCTACTGTATTTGGAAAATGGGTGTATGGAATTAACAAATCAGAACTTCTAAACAGTTTAAAGAGTTCAAGTAAAACACAGATTTTAGTGACTGATTTGGATAGTGCTCTTTCAATCAAAAGATTTTTGAGTATTTTTGGTTATGAAAATCACATTATTTTCCTAAATCCTGAAATTGAAGAAGTCCTTTATAGATTAGAAAAACGTGGTGACAACATAGATGAAGTACAAAGAAGGTTGATTGCTGATTACAAAGACTTTCAACACGCTCATAAATTTATTGATTTGGAAGTTACCTTTCTCCAAAAGAAAAACGTAATCAGTAAGATTGAGAATTTTTTGCGAAAAGAAGGTATTTTAAATTAACTGTTTAACAAACTGTTTAATAATTTAACGTATTAAAATAGAGTAATCACATGTGAATAGGATGAAATAAACTAGCAAAATAGGACTAAAATAAGCCATTTTTACTATGTTTATCCAATATTGTGAACAAACTCTATAAAACTTCTAAAAAACTTCTAACTTTTTGATTAAAAAGTGTTTACTTAACTCTTTAAACGGGTTATGATTAGTTCTGTTGGCAGGGGAGAGAGCAAGTGTTCGGTGCTATCGTTCCTAAACTGTTTTCCCTGCTGATAAAAAAATACTATAAACAGGACTAAAATATGCTTTGTGTATAGGACTTTGTACCCACTTTATACCCTATCACTTCCATATTTTAACATTGGAGGAAATTATTATGAAAAAACAAATCAGAGTAAACGAACAAGTTGTAGAAATGTCACTAGAAGAAGTAATTAAGAAGTTCAAACCAATGCTAGTAAAAGAAACAAAAAAACATACTGATAACACAGTGTTTAATGCAATTGATAAAGAAGATTTAATGCAAGAAATGAGCATTGCTACTTGGGAAGCCTTAGAAACATACGATTTATCATATGGAACACAATTCTCAACACATTTATACAATCATCTTCGTGGTCGTAAAACGAAAGTAACTCAACCATTGTTTGCTAAAAAGAGAACTGCGGTTAATGGTGTGTTCTCACTAGATGATTCAGACATTGACCAAGTTCACGGTGATAGACTTTCTAAAAAGAAAGCTTCAAGAGATTTGACAGACCACAATGCAGATGTTGAAAAAATCTTCTACAATGAAAGCATTTCACAATTAATCTATGAAAATACAACTGAAATGGAAAGAGATTTCATTGAGATTATGATTCTTGAAAGTCAAGGCAAGTATGGTAATAAATCTGAAGTTGCTGAAAAATATGGAATTACTAGAAAAACAGTTGCTAGAAGAGTTGAAAAGACAAAATTGAAATTGCAAAACTTATTATTCAAAAACAACTATGCAATGTACTAAGTTATCAGAATATTCTGAAACTATGTCCTAAAATACAACAATGGAGGAAACAACATGAAAAGAAAAACATTTTTATTCATCCTGACTGACAAAGTAGAAGATACAACATTCAGTGATTTAGCAACTATCTTTGAAGCTGAAAAAGTCGGTGATGAAGACTATCTAGTTGGTTGGTCAGAATATGGTGAAATCAAAACAACAATGTATACCGCAGATGAAGTTGCTCAAAACCTAAGTGAAGGTTATTGGGAAATGCTCACTGAAGATGAAGCAATGAAATTTATCAAGGGTCTTCTATAAGACCTTTGATTCTAAATAATAGGAGGAAATTATAATGAAAAAATTAATAGCAGTTGGAGCATTAACATTAGCGCTAGGAAGTTTAGCTGGTTGTTCAGCACTTGATTCAAAAGTTAAAAACTGGGAAAGCAACACAAAAGGATTGCACCGAACGGTAGAAGTTTATTCTGTTACTGGTGAAAAGCTTAAATCCTATGAAGGTAAATCAGTTCGTGTTGAAACAGAAAATGAAAACAACAAAGTTTCTGTCCTTATTGATAACAAAAGATTTAGCTTTAACAATGCAACTGTAATCATTGAAGAAAAATAATAAACAATAACAATCGAAAGTAGGAAACCATAATGAAAAGAGTATACCTTGCAAGCCCATTTTTTAATCCAGCAGAAATGAAAGAACTAGAAAAAGTTGAGAAAATCCTAACAGAAAAAGGATTAGAAGTATTTATGCCAAGAAAAAATCAAATGGAACATCTTGAAGCCGGCACTCGCCATTGGTCTATTGAAACATTCCGCAATGATGTTAAATTTATAGATTGGTGCGAATGTGTAGTTGGTGTTTACTTCGGAAACTATTCTGATTCTGGAACAAGTTGGGAATTAGGTTATTGTTTTGGCAAGAAACCATACGTCTTAGTTCACGTTGGAGAAGACAGTAACCTAATGGTTCATGAGGGCGCTCATGCAAACATCACACTTGAACAATTGGTTGATTATGATTTTGACAAAATGCCAAGTTCATTCTATGAAGGTAAAATGTTTTAATCCTTCATGCACAACACACTTTATTTTCGGATGAAAAGATTTGAGAGAACTATCACTGTCCTAATGGGCAGGATAGGTTTTCTCTCTATAATAGATAAACTTTCCTATATAGGAAGAAAGTAGGCACATAATGGCAAAGAAAAAGAATTTAAAACAAGCATTTGATACGCAAAAGGAACACGGTGGAACTGTATTGTTGGCCATGATTCTACCTTACTCTGAAGGTGATGAAGTGGCTGAAATCATTACTGTCAGACACGAATACTTAGATGTTAAATGGGATTATATTGATAAAACTTATGATGATAATTTAGTGATGAAAAACAATCCAGCAGTTCGTATTAAATATTTTGGTTAAAAGAGAAGGTATTATACCTTCTTTTTTTATTTTTTTTGGAAAAGTGACCCACAATGAATTTGATTTCTCTATAACTCATTAAATTGACGAATGGAGGAATGATTTTGAGTAGAGACAAAATTAGAGAATTAGACATTAGGCAACAGTGCCGAGAAAAGCTTCCTATATTTTTTGGAAGTAGGGATAATTTCATTCATGGTCTTAAAGAGATAGTGAATAATTCCACCGATGAAATTACAAACAACTTCAATGCAGGAACTATTGAAACAATTCTTCATCCTGACATGAGAACAATAACTGTCACTGATACTGGTAGGGGAATTCCTTTACTAACTATGACAGATGGAAAACCGAACTATCAATTGTTGTTTGAGACATTGTTTGCCGGAACCAATTATGACAATGCAAGTAATGGAAAAATAGCAACTGGTACAAATGGAGTTGGAACTTGCGTACTTAATCACACTTCAGAATTATTTGAGGTTGTCGCTTATAGAAAAGGTATTAAAGAAATCGTTCGATATGAAAACGGTGGAAATCGTGTCTTAGTTGATAGTGAACCTTGTGATGAAGACAAGCATGGTACACACATCACTTTCACATTGGATGATGAAGTATACACAAACACAACATATACAAAGGAAGTAGTTGAAGAAATTGTTAAGAACTTCGCAATTACTGTCTCCGAAATCACTTTCATGTTCAGGTGTGGAGATTATGAACAGGAATATCGCTACAAATCAATATATGAATTTGCTAAGAAGGAATGGGAAAACGGTGTTGATTCTTCCTTATCTAGCCGTGTTATCGCTGGTACTGAAACCGAATTTAACACTGAAGGAGAAAACAACTTTGTGGAGATTACTTTCGCAACTTCCACCGAACCAATTCAGAAGACGTTCCTGAATCATAATTTTCTTTCAGAACATGGAACTATCTATGATGGAGTAATTAATGGTGCAAAACTTTTTGTGAATCGTCACATTAAAAGTGGTTCAAAAGCAAAACAAAAAGAAACTGGAACCATATCCAATGAGGATATTCAGGATTCATTGAGTTTTGTTGCAAATGTTCTTTCTCCTAAAGTGGAATATGCAAATCAAACAAAGCTTGCAACTGAAAAGAAACTCTATAAAAAGATAGTGCAAGAACAAATGCAAAAAGAACTGGAAGCTTTATCTCAAAACAATGCTTCACAATTCAAAAAGATTATTGACCATATTCTTACAGTTGCTAAACACAATGAAAAGAATACAAAAGCTAAAGCCAAATTGAAAAAGGCTCTAACTGAAAAAGTTGATAATATTAACAATAAAGTTGAAGGATTGGTTGATAGTGAAGTTCATGGTAAAGAAGCAGAATTCTTTATTTGTGAAGGTAATTCAGCAATGGGTTCAGTTGTTTTAAGTAGAGACGCTTATTTCCAATCTGCTTATGCTATTCGTGGTAAGATTCTAAACTGCTTGAAAGAAAAAAATCTAGCAAACATTCTTTCTAATCAATTGATTAGTGAGATTATCAGAATCATAGGTTGTGGGATTGAAGTAAAGGATAGAAGAAACAAGGATTTTGATTCATTCAATGTAGAAAATATGCGTTATGGAAAAATCATGATTACAACAGACGCAGACGCAGATGGACAAAACATTGCTTGTTTATTATTAACAATGTTCTATGTGTTAACTCCAACTTTGATTGAAGAAGGATATATCTACATTGTTCATACACCACTTTATGAAGTGAAGCTAAAGGATGATTCAATGGTTTATCTATTTTCTGAAACAGAAAAAGATGAAAAGCTTCACACTCTAGATTACAAATCAATTGCTAGGTGCAAAGGTTTGGGAGAACTTGAAGCTGAAACAATGGCTGAATGTGGTATGAACCCTGAAACAAGAATTGTGACACAAGTAACTGTTGAAGATGTTTTAGCAATGCAAGAAGCATTCCTTACTTGGATGGACACACCAGTTGCTCCAAGAAGAGAAATCATTGAAGCAGAACTTATTAACTATCTTGCAAGTGTAGATTGATAGGTGGATTAATTTCCACCTGATTTTTTTTCAAACAAAAGGAGACAGACAACAATGGGAAAAAGAAAAACCAACAAACTAATCAGCAATATTATTAAAGATAACATGATGGACTATTCAGCATATGTCTTATTAAATAGGGCATTACCTTCATTAGAAGATGGACTTAAACCAGTTCACAGAAGGATTCTTTATTCAATGTGGAAAGATAGAGCGTTTAAATTCACTAAATGTGCAAACATCAACGGTTATGTAATGCAGTATCATCCACATGGAGATTCTTACCCAACATTAGTTAAGTTGGCTCAAAAAGATAGACACAACACACCTTTAATAGAAGGTAAAGGGAATTTTGGACAAGCTACTTCAAGAGATTTGGATTATGGTGCAATGAGATACACTGAAGCAAAATTAACTCCATTGGCTATTGATTCAATGCAGAACTTTGAGAAGGATATAGTAGACTTTGTACCCAACTATGATGGAACTAAAACCATGCCAAAACATTTACCTGTTAAACATCCTAATATCCTAACAATGGAGAATGATGGAATTGGTGTTGGTATGTCTTCCAGTTTTGCACCCTTTAATTCAATAGAAGTTTGTGAAGCCACTGAAAAATATGCTCTAACTGGTGAACATACAAATCTTTATTTTGATTTTGCCACTGGTGGAACATTGATAGCTTCAGACGAAGAAATAGAGAAGATTAACAAGACTGGACAAGGACAAGTAACAATTAGAGCCAAGATTAACATATTGAAAAAGACTGCATTTGAAATTACGGAAATTCCGTTTAATACAACTAGGGAAGCAATTATTAAAAGAATATCTGATTTAGCAAGAGATAAAAAAGTTGAAGTATCAGATGTTAAAGATTTAACAGGTTTAAAAGGACAAAAAATCTTGGTTGTAGTAAAACGTGGAGCCGATATTGAGAAGGTTATCCAAAAGCTTTATAAATTATCACCCTTGCAGACTAATTATTCAGCTAATATGAACCTTTTAGTTGATGGACTACCAAAAGTATTAGGGGTGCATGAAATCATTGAGCGCTGGTTAAAATGGAGAGCAGAATGCATTAAACGTGGTATTCGCTTTGATATCCAGCAGATGAAAAAGAAACTCAACATTCTTTATGGTTTGCAAAAAATCCTTGTCGATTTAGATAGAGCAATTCAAATTATCCGATTTGAAGAAGAAGACAAGATTGATTCAACTCTAATGTCTACTTTCGGAATATCTGAAGAACAGGCTAGAGAAGTGTCTAAAATGAGATTAAGAGATATCTCAAAGCAAAACATTGAAAAGAAAATCCTAGAGATTCAAGAATTGGAACAAAAGATAACAATTTGGGAATACTCTTTAACGGATGAAAAGCAAATCACGAATACTATTGTAAATGGTTTGAGAACAACTGCTGAAAAGCATGGTAAGGCTAGAATGACTATCATTCAAAAATAAACAATGGAAACTTCAAACAAAGTGTTGACTAAACTGTTAACACTTTGTTATTATGTATTTAAGCAATAGCGAACACAAAATATTGGAGGAAATAAAAATGGCTTGGAGAAAAGTAGTTAAAGCACTAGAAAAACAAGGATGGCAAATCATAAGGAAACGTGGTACTCACTTCCGTTGGGAACATGTTGAAACAGGACAAAAGAACACAACTTGTTTTGTTGAAGGTAGTTTAGAAAAAAATAGAATAAGGGTTCTTGAGAAATCATTCGGTGTAAAACTGAAGTAACTCTTTAGAACTGTTTATATAGATAAATAAAATTACTCACCCACCACAGGAGGAATTTAGTTATGAAAAAGGTTATATTATCAGTAGGATTATTAAGTTCATTATTATTAGTAGGTTGTGGACAGTCAAATGGCTACTCTAAAGCTGGACAGGCTACAATCGCTAATGCTGGACAGGAACAAACATTTGACGTTCAGGATGGAGATATCCTTTATAGAAATGGAGTTCAGCTATTGGTATTTGAAGATGTACAAACAGGAAAATACACTGTTTCCAATGAAGGACACTTTGAGTTATTGAGAAAAAATTAATCTTCTATATAATAGATAACATACTTTAAAACAAAAGGGAACTTATTAACGAACTGTTTAATGAGTTACCCTTTTTTATTTGCATTTGTACGATATTCAAAACTCAACTGTTTATTAAAGTGTTGACACTATTGGTCTATCATGCTATAATTAATTATACCCATTAAGGGAATACATAATTAAGGAGATTTACCCACCATGAAAACAAAGAATATTTATTTCAATCCTAATCCAAAAAAGAATGAAACAGGCGATTGTGTAATAAGGTCATTCTGCAAAGCACTTAATCAAGATTGGGATTCAGTATATAAGGAACTATGTGATTTAGGTTTTGAACTAAAGTCAATGCCAAATAGTGATGATACTTGGAAAGAATATTGTAAAAGAAAAGGATTCATCCATCACAAAGTTTCAAATAAAAAAGGTTCTAAGAGACCAACAGTTGATTCATTCGCTAGAGCAAATAGAAAAGGAACTTTCATTTTAAATGTTGCTAATCACATTGTTGCTGTCGTAGATGGACACTATTATGATACATGGGATTGTGGTCACAAATCACTTTATGGATTCTATGAACTTCCAGTAGAAGACGCTACTAAAGTTGTCGAAGATAAAGTAGAAGAAACAAATCCTGAAGAAAATGGTGTGTCAGGCAATCTAGCAATCATGGAAAGAAACGGAAACATTATTGTTGTCAAAGGCAACACTTCTCAACATAGAGTAGAAGCACATTATTATGAAGTCAAAATGAAAGATAGCATGAACGCTCTAAGAAGAGTGAGTATTCAAGTTGGTGATTATTCTTATAGAAGAGACGAAGAAACAGGCTGGTACAAAAAGAATGGTCGTGGAAGAGTTAGGGTTAAGGAAGAAAAAGCAATCCTTGAAACAATTAAATGGGCAGACCAATTTATGAGAGACCAAGATTATTTCTTTGACTGGTATTAAGAAGGGAGAATTGAAAATGAAAAAATTACACAAGCAAGATTTCAAATATAAATTCCAAGATAAGAAAATGGAAGATGTTACATTAGAGATTATCCAACAAAGAGTTGAGAAGATGTCACCTTCTAAGCCGTTTAGAGCCTTAGTGAAGGACAATGGGAGAGTTATAGTAGCTTTCCTAACTTCCGGCTATTATGAATCGTATAGCCTTTCAGCAGAACATAGTAATGTGCATGGTGACACTTGGATTCAATATGGTAATCATAAAGTCTTCAGTTTTTCTACTGAATATAATAACTTCAATATCTATGTTGCTGAATTTTGGACTGAAGAAAAGTTCCTTCAAGAAGAACAAAAGATGATTAATGATTACACTAATGCTTACTTCAATATCAAAGAAGATGATGGGAAGTATTCAAAATATGATGTGTATTCTCAAAGTGAGCTGATGTAATGATTGAAGTATCTGAAGAAACTACAAGAAGTATCATTTATCAATATCCACACCTTAACACTGAAGATATAAATGTAATGTTCAGGTTTGGAGAATATCTTGTAAGAACCGATTCAAAGTATAATGAACATTGTTTCATACCTAAAGATTATCAACTAATTATTCCTGAATCTCTAGCTGATGAACTAAAAGTTGATAGAAAGATTGATTTTAGTGTTAATGGAATCGTTTATTCTATAACTGTTTAATACCTTCTCATTAACAAAAACCCACTCATATCAACATTTTAATAAACTTATTAATAATTGTTTAATAAACTGTTGACTTTATGTGTGGGTTTTTATATAATAAAGAAGAAATTAAGGAGCGATACATAAGGAGGAAACAAATATGTCAGATATAAATTTATATAAGAAACCAGTATTCGTTGTTTATTATAAAGGCTTATATCATAGGGAATCATTTGAGTTGAAAACATTGGCTGGTTGTCATAAACGCATTGTTCGTGAAGGACTAGAAAATTTTGAAATATATAAAGTCACTAAACATTTATATGATTGGTCACAAAACAAAAAAGAATTTGTTGAGCGCAAAGGCTCAAGAATATAAGGAGGGAATTAAAATGGCAAAAAAGAAAACTGCTGATAGATTTTTCAATTCAAAACATCATGAAGAAGATTTGTTCCAAGTGAACATTTCTTCTCAAACAGTTTCAATAAGTCAGAACTTCAATGGAGATATCGTCAAATCATTTTTAACTTTTGAAGCCATTGAAGAATTATATAATGAAATCCAGCAACATAAAAAGGAGGGAAAATAAAATGAAATTCAAACAATCGTTATCAAATCTAATTGCACAAACTGGAACCGGCCATCTTGGTAAACCACAGGAAATGCTTATTCCTGAAGTTGTAGCAGAATTAAAGGCTCAAGGTATTGAAGTGAATGTAGAAGAGAATCTGAACGGCAAGAAAGGCTTCACATTCACTGTAATAAAAGGAGAAAAATAAAATGCCTTATAAGTTTGAAAAAACTCCAATTAACAACCCTAAGCTTGATAAAAGGGTCAAGCTTACGGATGAAGACAAAGAGCATATTAGAGAAGAGTATGCGACTGGCTTAATTAGTCAACGTGGTCTTGCTGAAAAATATGGAGTGAGCAGAAGATTGATTCAGTTCACGCTTAACCCTGAAAAACACGAAGCACAAAAACAACAATATGCCGAACGTAGAAAAGACGGTAGGTATTATGATAAGGATAAACACAAAGATTATGTGAAAAAGCACCGCAGTCATAAAAAAGAATTATTTGAGAATGGGTTGCTGAAGGATGAAGACAATGAATGAAATCAAAGAAAGAAACATTGATTATTTAAGCAAATACTTAGCACCAAATTTATTTAATAAATATTGGGGTTTAGAATTGGACATTCCTATCTTGGTTAATCCAAGAATGAGAAAGTGGTCTGCTAGATATTGTAAAGAGTATGTGTACAATGAAAAAGGTGAAAGAATCGGTATCAAAGGTAAAAGTATAGAGTTAAGCAAATTCTTGATAGACAACTATTCACCAAATGGAATTGTCGATACACTGAAACATGAACTATGTCACCATGCCTGTCTTTCACAAGGGAAGCCATACAAAGACGGTTCAAAGTATTTTGAAGTAGAACTTAAAAGAATTGACGCTTGCTCACATTCTCACACCAGCGAAGAACTTATAGAACGTGGTCATGTGGCAAGGAAATAAAGGAGGAAAAACAATGAGTAAAGATAAAGCATGGGAAGTAATAAATAATGTTGTAAGACCAAGAATGAAAGAAATAGGTTTAGATAAGAAAATGGTGTTCCCTTATGGAACTATTATGTCTACAATGGATTGGGATAATGGTGTGGCAATGCACACTCCTAAAGGTGATTTTCATGTGTTAGGAACTGGTGAGATAGTAGACGAATTAAATATCTTACAATATAAGGAAGTGTAAACAATGAATTATATTAATTATTACATTTCAATTAAAACACTATCAAGTAATGGTGTAGTTACAATAGAAAACAATGCTCTAGAAGAAATTGTTGGTGTTCTAAACGGTCTTAATGTGGATTTTAAAACTGATAAAGTTGATGATAAACATACAAATATTTATTTAATGTTATAAAAGGAGAATGAGAATGGATAAAAAATTTTGGCTAAAGAAAGCTATCCAAGCGATACTTTCTCAAAATAAAAGTGATGTTGAAAAGGCTGAAGAAATTGTTGGATTATTTGAATCTAGTGGTTTGTCCGAAGAAGAACATAAAACAATCAATTCAGCTATTGATAATATAGACGATTATCTTAGAAATGATTGGTTTAAAAGTGACGCAGAAAAAGGTGTAGAAGCATTAAAAGGGATATTTTATCCCAAATAAAATCCAAGTTTTATTGTAGAAAGATGGTGGAATTTTGGAGTTAAACCCTTATGCGATACACCCTTATGATAACGACAAGGTAAAGGAACTAAAGAAAAATATAGTTAAGGCATATGACCAGCAACAAAAGCTTGTTGATAAATACAAAAGTGTTCAACAATATAGAAAATTACAACAAGATATCGGACTAATGAAAACGGAGATTGAACGGATTCAAGAAGAAGAATATTGATACGGAGGAAATCATGGATAATAAAGTGGGATATAGTTTTTCACAACTGCAATCACACTATAATAAGTTGCTGGAAAAGCGTGAAGATATAGTGAATAATTTAGGATTACCAGTTGAGAGGAGACAACAATGTTATAACCAGTCTTGTTGAAGATTTAAAAGAAATTTCAGCAAAGATTGATAACTTTGAAAGACTGGTAGTATGGACAGACAAAATATAAATTGATGGAGGAACCATGAAATGAGCATAAAAGAATATAATTTTTATCATGATGAAGTTGAAGGATATGTTCTTGTGAATCCTGAAAATAAAGAAATTTTAATGAGTATTCCTATAAGTGAAAGCTATGAACTTACAAAGAAAATCAGAAATGATGTAAAGGAATATTTAAAAGAAAATAGTCAAACTATCATTGTTCAAGACTTGTTTGATGAAAGTAAAATTAAGTTTGAAAATGGTTATCCAGTTGGCGGTTATTCACGTTATGAAGGACACGACAAGGAAGTAACGGAGTTGTGGGGATTTAACTCTATTCAATGGAAGAATTAATGAGAAGTTAATTAAGGAGTTTTTCACCACAATTAAACTGTTAACTTAGATAAATCGGTAAAACCCTTGATATAATAACACTTCATAAAAACAGTTAATTAAACTGTTGACTTTTTGGGCATACTGATGTATAATTAAATTAAGTTAAGGGAAGGAGGTTACATAGTGGATATACTTGCTATAACACTTTCAGTTATCAGCTTGGTTTATGGTCTAGCTAAGTTTAGAACAGAATTCTTCAATGGTTCTAAAGCAAAGCTAGAAACCAAAAAACTCAAGCAAGAACTTGAAAGCAAAAAACAGAAGAAGCTTAAAAAATAAGTTTCAAGGGAAATTGGAGCCACAACTCCTTTTTCCTTTCCTGTAAGTATATCACACAATCTAAAGAAATATTCATCCAAATATAAGGAGTTGTAGGAAAATGCACACGATATTGGCTGTTTCATTAATTATCGTTTTCGGAGCAATCGGAATCGCCAAATGTAGAACCAAATATTATGAACATAAACTTAACGAATTGCAAAACAGTATTAACTAAAATTAATTACCAATCTCCTAGCTTCATCAATTAGATGTGGCTAGGAGTAAAATAAAGTTTGCGGAAAAGGGTAAAATAATTTCAAAAAAGAATCTAAAGGAGACATACACAATGGAAAGAAACAACCTATTCGTTATACGCAAACTTCAGAACGTCTTAAATCAAATCAAAGGGTTCAATGCTCATTATTCAGTTAAAATGCCGGACAAGCTATTTGTGGCTCATAATGACAGTATATACAAGCTTAGAATTGAATTACTTGCAGTAGATAGCCTTGAACATGATGAATTGGAAATAATCGCTGAAATAAACAAATTAATCAAGAATGAAGAAGTCCTTAAAGAAGAACGTGATGAAATGTATGACCAAATTGAATCCAGTTATACAGATATATTCAGTTCTACACCTTCAAAAGATGTTATTAAAGCAATCGGCAATCTTCTTCCAGTAGAGATTAAAGAAAAAGCTAAACAGTGGGATTGGAACGACACTGAAGTTAGGGATGAAGTTTACAGATTCATTAGAGATAATGTAACAGGTGATGAAGAATGAAATCATTTAAGGAGAACAATCAATGAAAGAATTATACACCGTTAAAACTAATGAAAATAGTTATTATGACTGGTACTTAGATAAGATTGTTGGTGAATTTAACCCACACTGTATCTACTCTTTAGATGAAGCTAAATTTTTTCTACAAAGAGTGAAGGGTGCAAAAATACACCCACTTATTATATCTGTTGGAAAAGCAATATAAAGGAGAACACCATGAAAGAATACTTGCAGGAATTAGAAAAGCAAATTGCATTTAAAAAGAAACGAATTGAAGAAGAAGCCAATGACCTTATTAAACACATTAACGGTGAAAAAGGAATTAATTCTGTATGGGTAAATTCTTATGTTAAAAGTATTAATTCACACAATATAGTTTTGGCTCAACTTGAAGGTAAATATGAAATGTTGAAGGATATGGGTTATCCTGAAAAAGATTCAGAAAAAGAAACAGTTGATATAGCTGAAATCATTGAAGAAATTAGATATTCTTTCCGTGATAGAACATTATTGGATATGGCAAGGAATGTTGTAGTGCAACACCCAACAAAAAAAAGAATTTATTTTTTTGAAACACCGTGATAATAGTAGTAGTAGAATAATAACAAATTTTGTTAAATTTTCTCCTGATAACGGTGTTCATTTTTATCATGGTAAAAATGTAGAGATAGAAATTGACCATCTTAATCAGCGTGGAAAAGACGCACTAGCAAAACTTACAATTTAAAGGAGCAATATAATGAAAGTGGAAGCAACTAACAAAAAGCAAACAAATCAGTTTCACTCACAAGTTGTTTTAAAAATTAAGAGTAGATTTGTTGGTATTGAAAAGCAAGGTAAAGATAGTATTAATATTAATGATATATTCAAAACAACGCAAAATAGGTGATAGTTAGGAGAAAAAATTTTGAAGAAATTAACTGAATCAGATATTGCTAGAATATCAAACGAACAGGCCTTAGAAATTGCTAGTAGAATGAGAAACCCAAAAATCATTCCAACTTTTGTTGTAATTGATGTTGACAATGAAGGTCGTATTGATACGGTATCTCAACCAAGTTATAATCATCTTTTTGGAAATAAGTATGATGAAGTTAACGCAAAATTAGTGATAGTTCGTGAGGGTATGTTGCCTTAAAGCTTCATATCTTCCGCTAAAATGATACTTTTATATGATAAATTAGGAGGAAAATATAATGAAAATTGACTTAACTGGTAAAAACAAAGCGAAGGTATTAGCTTCTTTATATAACAATTCAAAGCCACAAGGACTAGGATTCTTACATTATAATCCAGTACCAATGACAATTGCTGAAGCAGAAGATTTGCTTGCACAATCACCGTATTTTGATTATTTACATGGTCGTGTAATGAAGATTGATTTAAGTGGCGATACATTAGATACGAGTTTATATGATAGAGATAATGGTGAAGGTTCTGCTTTACGTGCAATCGAAAAAGGAGAATTATAATGGCTAGAAAGAAGATTGAATATTCAGAATTATATTTAGCAGATGGTGGTTATGGTTATATTGTTTATTTGGGAGAAGAACAAATCAGTAAAGATGATGAAAGGTTAACTCCTGTTGAAGCTTTTGAACTTGTCAGCAAAGATGAATGGAAAGTGGTTATGCAAAGGGGTGAAACCACCTATATTGTAATGAGAGAACTAACTCATGAAGCATATAATGACAAGCTGGAACAAACAATCAAAGAAATTGCTGATATGCCACTGGTCAAGGGTATTGGTAATTTGGAGGATAAATATAATTCAGTTGTTCGTAAAGCACAAAAGGTTTGTGAAGAATTATTGATTGATTGAATTAAATAGGGTGGGGGGAGTGTGAAGTTCTACCCCACCCTTGCACACTAATGTAAAGGAAAAAAAACATCAGTATTATTATAATACCCAACTTTAGTTGATTAATGCAATGTTTAATAGAAGATTCTAGTGACACTTTAAACTTGAAAAATCACACATATAACCGATACAAAAGGGGAATAAATAAAATGAGTACAACTAACACTATTAATGAATATGTGGCTTTTGAAAATTCTCAATTAAGAAAACAAAACAAACTTATGCAAGAAGCTTTTGAAGAAATCATTGGATTAGAAAACACTTTAGAGGATTTCACAAGTGAAAAGGCTTGGAACAAAAGTTTTGATGTTGCTCATGAAACACTACTCAAAATCAAATAATGATTATTATTAGCACAATAATCTGTTATCTCTCTGTAAAAATCTTGTAATGAGATTGAGTGTTTAAAAAACTGTTAACTTTTGTCGTTTTTTGTCGAAATATAAACAAGTCGTAACAATTGATAAATAAGGGTTCTAGGGTTATAATAAAAACATACGTTCGTACTTATTGTTCTTAACTATTATTCCCATAAAGTTTCTGTTGAATAAACTCATTAACCATGTTAAACTCTTTATTGTGATAAATAATATGTATTTTAAATACATCATTAATAGTAGGACAATCATCAATGAAGAAGGAGACAACATAATGTTCAAAGAATTCAAACATATCAATAAAGACAAATTAATCGAAAACATTTACAAACACAAAGAAGCACTATCTGTCCTTTATAGTGAATTACATGAAGAAATTCAATATATAAACAAAGAACATGATACAAAAGGAAATAAGCAACATTCTGTAATTTTAGAACTTCCAGTTGTATTAACCTATGATGATAACGGATATCTAGTTGATGTAATTGAGAGTGGAGAAGCATTGAAATATCATTATAATAATCGAGTGGGCAACGATTCAGACAATTGACGTTGCTCTCTCTAAAATAGATGGAGGAAATAATTATATGAACACCAACGAAAACAAAACACAAAAGAAGTCTTTCTTAAACAAATGGACAATTGGAATCGCAATGTTAATTATCGGTTTTATCATTGGAAGCGTTTCCTTTAGTCCGAATTCTGAAGAAAAATTCAGGTTGGGAGAATATCCAAAACTATTGAGCCACTATGATTCTTTGAAAGAAGACCATGTTGAATTACTTAAAGAGACAGAAGATTGGAGAGAACTGTCTTCTTCTCAACAAAATGCAGAACTGTTAAAGGCTCAAAAAGAAGAAGATAAATTGCAGAAAGAACAGGATGATAAAGTCCAAGCTGAAGCACAAAGATTGGTTGAAGGAACTAAAGTGTATGAAGATGATAAAGTTAAAATCAACTTCAAGGAAGTAACCAATGAAGGTTTGGTATTTTTAGTAGAAAACAATACTGATAAGAACCTAACTTTCCAAGCTGATAGTTTTGCGCTTAATGGTACAAGCACTAATGACTTCATGATGAGTGATGATATTGCTCCACAATCAAAAGGAAACATTACTGCTAGGACTTCAGATTTCACCGGTGTAGAGCCTGAAAAGATTAGTGGAAGTATGACTGCATTTGACTTTGAGGGTAGAGACTACTTTGAATTCACCTTTTACTAATGTAGATGTTAGCGCCAAATAATATGATAGAATATGTAGATAGCAGACTATAAAGTTTGCTATCTTTTGTTTTATATTGTCGCTTAATGTTTAAAATTGTTTTAAACCTTTTTTTATATGTTTTACTTGCCAAACGTTTAAAACATTGCTAGAATGAAAGAGTAGAAAACATACATATGACAATGAAGGGAAGATAAACCAATTATGCCAAGAACTAATCCAACTGCTACCACCACTCAAAGAAGAAAAGCAACTGCTCCGAAAGCGAAAAAACCTACGAGTGGAATTATTGCTATTGATAATGGTGGACATTACACTAAAATATTTTCTGAAAATATGAAAGAACCTGTTGCCATTTCCTCTAAAAAGGGAGCCGGTCACAATAATTTCAGATTCAGAACTAATAAATATGAAGCCGGTACTTATAAGATAGAATATCAAGGAGATATCTATTTTACAGGAGACCTACTGCAAGAATCAGAAGGAGAAATGACTTCATTTACTAATACTAAAAATACTGCTTACTTTATTATATCAGCTTTACATGCAATTGCTTTATATGGTTATGATGAAAATTATGTAGTCACTTGCACACCTTTCAAAAGATTCACTGAATCAGAAGTTAATGGAATTATGAAAGCACTAGAAGGAAGTCATGAAATCACTATTAATGATGAAGAATATAAGTTTGATGTTCATGAAGTAGTGGTATTTCCTGAAGTAACACCAGCTTATTTCATTGATAAGCCTGAAGGTAAAGTTCACTGGTTGGATTTTGGTTCTAGAACGGTAGGTTTTGCAACCACTATCAATGGACAGTTAATTGAAAAAGAAAGTGGCACAATTGAAAGAATGGGTCTTGATATCCGCAGAACAAAAAATTTCTCTGCTTATATTTCTGAAGTAGCCAATGAACTGTTAAGATATTGGGGCGCAGAAGAAGAAGTTAGAGTGTTTGGTGGCGGTGCAGATTTCTACCCACAAGTGCTTACAGAACTAGCAAATTATTTTGATGATATTTATGGTCAAGAAGACGGTCAAGCCAAATTTATGCAAGTTATTGGACTGCTGGAAGCTGGTAAAGAATACTTCCTTGCAGAAGATGAAGTTGAGGATGATGAATAATGTCAACTAAGAAAAAGTGGGCAGGTGCTTTAATCACTGAACACAATGTGGATGAATACTTGTCCGATTTGGCAATGAATAAAGGGAGACACATAACACAAGGTGTCTCCTTCAATAAAGAAGACGCAACGCAAATGAACTTATTAAGATTGGCTCTAATCCGTCATGGAAGTTTTAGTGGATTTGTTAAGTTCTTGCTGGCTGAAGCTTTTAAAGAAGCAAATGTAGATTGGGAAACACACCCTTTAGCAGAAGAAGTGTTAACAACTAGAACTCACCAAAAAGAATATCAAAAAAAGACTATTAGAGATATTAAGCAAGGAACAAAAAAAGAAAAATCAATTGTTGAAGATATTATTCCGGCTGAACTAGAACCTTTAAAAGATGAAAAGGAAATAGTCGAATTAGAAGATAAGTCAGCAGGAGAGATTACACCGATTAAAAAAAGAAAGAATAGCCGTTCTAATTTTAGTTCAATGTTAACTCCAAAACAAGGCTAATGTATAAATCACCATTTGATATTGATTACTCTCTTCCTAATTGTGAAGGGTTGATGTGTGAAAATCGTGGCAACTTATTTAAGCTGGTGCATTGGAGTAATCCTGATAAAGTAAACTGGTTCTGCTCCAAATGTTTTAAGATTTCTTTATCCCATGAAGAAGAAGAGAAGAAACGGTTCCTTGATTATTACAAACATCCTGAAACTAGAGAATGGTTATCACCCAAATTATTAGATTTATACAATCGGTTATCAAAAGAGAGTAGGAATTAATTCCTGCTTTTTCTTTTATATTTTTTTCTAGTTTACATAACATATATTATCACAAGCAATTAAATTTTAAGAAAATTCTGTCTCAAAACTAAGTAAACTCATAATAGTGAGACAAAATAAAGAATCCGACACTATATTTAAGTGCCGGACTGTTGCTATAAGCGTCTACAAGCGAATTAACTTTTCTTCAATGACCAATGGCCAACTAAATTGCTTCTAGGAGCCAATTAATATAATCTCATTTTCTAATGCCCATTTTACAATCGTTTCATTTTCTTTCTTTCTTAATAATCGAATTAAGTCAGGATTATATTCATTATCATCTATGCTAATTAAATAATCTGTCAATTCATATGTTACAAATGATGTGTGATTGTAGTCCATGTTTTCATTAAATGAATCAAGAACGGCCAATGTTGGGTCAATCGCTTCACCTTTTTCATTAATGATAAAACAATGTCTAGTCATAAATGGTGTATCTTCCAGCACATTAATATAACCATATGCTACTTTCCATTTATTGAATGAGAACATAATATTATTATGAGATACAACATCAAATATATTATTGTAACATCTTTTAGGTTGAATCAATGGATAAACGTCTTTACATACTTTCTTACTTAGTTCTACATTTAGTTTGTGGTGTGTAATCATGTGTTTTCATCCTTTTTCAGTTGTTGGACTTTTATAAATAATAATGCTACAATGTACATATAATAAATGAACACCTAGCAATTCGCAGTTGCTAAGTGTCCAAGTGTAATCTCGATAGTAGACTAATTAGTGGTCTGCTAAACTGAATTAATCTTCAGAAGAAGAAGAACCGTTGTCTCTTGGGTTAGAGTGGTTCTTCTTTTTCTTTTGGATTAAAGAGAGTAAGACAGTTGATACTATAACTGTTACTACTTCCTTTGATATATCTAAAAGAAAAGTCGATAGGATTTTGAATGCAATATCCAACATTCGGCTCACCTCCTTCCATCAAGGAAATCAGTGAAACCTCCCACTACTAACCCACTATTCGATTACTATTTAATTATAGCAGATATAAGATGAAAAATATACCATTATGTAAACTTTTAATAACGTTTTAAACTGTTTTAAACAATAAAAATTTAAACCTTTTTATCTATTTTTCTACTTTATTTATTTTCCATAACTTTTGTAATGTTTAAGATTGTTTTAAACGTTGTGAGAAAAAACATTAAAAAAAGATTTTGAAGGTTTTAATAGACAAATTATCACAAAATATGATAGAATGTAATCAATTAATAGAAAGAAAAAAAGAGTAGCTTCCACACCACTCTTTCACTAAATAGAAAACACAATGACCGAAAGATACCCACCACAGTTATCTTAGTCGAAAACAAAACAAAAGAAATTCAACAATGAAATAAGGAGATTCTCTTTGCTTTGACCACCATTCACCAAAAGTAAAGGAGGATTTTAAAAATAAAAATTACCAACTTGGAAGGAGGAATTTTTATTTGTAATCTTTGATATGCTTATATTAGCATATTCAGAAAAAGTTTGCAAATAGAAATGTAATTCAAAATGAAAATTTACACAAATGAATGGGATAAACTAAAATCCCTTGTGAGCGTACATAACCATAGAGAAATAAAAGATAATTTAGTTAATGAAGTAGTTGAAACTCTTCAGGAGAAATACTTCAATAGAAGCAAAGGTGTTAAGCAAGCAATTGATGAAATGTGCTTCTTGGCCAAAGACAAGGGTTATGCATTTGCTTCCCCCAAATACTATGCAGATAAGTTTGAAGTCGGTAGAGACGCTATTTATAGCCTTGTGAAGCTACTGGTGGAACGTGGCCTAGTTGTAAAAGGAAATAGAAGCACACACAAACATAACGGTAATGGCAAATGGGTAATCTTCTTTAAGTCACACCCTAATTTCAAGGCCATTTCTTCTTTTTTAAACTTTGAGCCGAAAGCAGAACCGAAAGCAGAACCGAAAGCTGATATCGAGCCAATCCCAACGGAGAGTAAGGATGAAGGCCAAGAAAATGTTTCTACCTATGTTTTACCAATCCCTACCCATATAAATAATAAAAAGGAATCGCAATTAGAGAATATAGAATTAGATGAAACTTTTCTTCCTGACTATATCCCTAATTCTTTCGTAAAGCTAACTAAACCATATTTAGGAATAGCTGATATAGATACATTATATACAGTAACGGATAGAACTATACATAAGTATAATAAAAATCTTTCAGTTAAAGAATCCGAAAGTTTCATAGAGAAAGCATTTAAAACTACATTATTATCATTGCAACAGAATAGAGTGAAAAAGGTATTTGAAGATATTAAACACTATTATTGTGGAGTATTAAGAAATATGGTTGTGGAAGTGGCTAGAAAAACAACTCTAGGTTCACCAAAGTTTCCTAATTGGCTGGAATCCTAAAATGGGCATAAAAAAAACTAGGACAATATCTATTGATATCATCCCTAGTTTTCTTAAAGGCCGAAAGCTTCATTAAGGATAGCTTCATCCTTATTTTTCAAATAGCCTTGTGTTGTTTCAATTGAATCGTGGTTTGCTAATACTTTTAGAACTTCAATTGGTAAAGATTTTTTATTCATTTCTTTAAGTACCCAATGAGTACCGTCACCATAACATTCTAAAGCACTATGTCTGAATGAGTGTGGGTTAAATTCCATGTAAGTTCCAGCTACTTCTTCATAAACATCACGCAAAGCAACACACCAGTCATAAAGTGTTTCATAACTTGCTGGTCTTCTGCTTGCACCTTTGCCGACTACAAAGAGACTTGGAATGCTATCTTCTCCACGTTGCTCAAACCATAGTTTAGCAATCTCTTTAGTACGGTTAAAGTATAGAAGTGTGAACTTCTTACCACGCTTACCTACTACTTCATTTGTGCGAGAATTTGTTAAGAAGTCAGTTTTTAGAACTTGATGAACTTCATTGCGTCTTCCTGCGCTTTCAAATGATAGACATAGATATAATGCTCTTTGATATTCTTGACGTTCAACAAGAATATTAATCATTTTATCAACAAGGTCATTTTCCAAAAAGAAAATTTCTCTTACTGCTTCTTTTGGAACACCTTTGATATTACGCATAACGTTGATTTCATAGTCTTCATATTCATCATCATCTTGAGCGCAAAATTCAAGCATGTTTCTTAGTGAACATTGAACACGATTGATTCTTGAAGCTGAAGCACCACGTTCTTGCATACCTAAGAAGAAACGTCTGTAATCACGCTTTTTCATTTTTAGAACTGATTTGTTGTCTAGTTCATCACATGCCCAAACTAGGAACATCTTTATGTCGAACACATATTGCTCAATTGTTTTTTCAGCTTTACGTTTAGATTTCATTTCCAATATATAGTCATTTAGGATATCTTTGTTTTCTTTTCTTACTTCATTATCCCAAGTTTCTTGATTAAAAATTTGTACTCTTTTTTTACTCATGAAATACAATCCTTTCTAAGATTTTGTGGTGGGTTTTCCCATAATAAAAAAAAGAGATAGGAAAATTAATTCCTACCTCATTTGCGAACTATTAATTTTAAGTGTGTCCATATGATGGAGAACAAGAATGATATAACACGAACATTCGACGACAAAAAGTTATAAACGTTCACTTTTTATACTCTCCATGTGTGTCATAACTACAACGCTCACAATATCCTGCTTGTTCTATATCATGACTTGAAAAACCTAATCCTGATTTAACAACATAAAGTGTCCAATCATGGCCTTTCTCTTTACATTCTTCATTCATACTATTCAACAAATCTTCATAATCTTTATCAGTTGCATGAATACTGTTGATTTTCATATCATCATCAAATTCAAATTCAGGAGATTCTTGAACCTTTGAAAGCTTGATAGTTGAATCCATTCTGTCGGCAAATCTATCAAATTCGTGCTTTAAATTGTCTCCTTCAAAAAAACCATTGTGGTCAACAACATATAGTTCTACTTTATATAATTTTGTCATTAGAAACACTCACAACTATCTCTTCCGTCATTAAAAGCTTCTACCGTTGCTTTACACATTACTTTTGCTATTTCAATAGAAGGCAAACTTAAATCATATGTGTAATAAGGTTCAGGTGTGTACATACTGTCTTTAAACTCACCTATATCATAAGTAGTTATTCCATTAACCTCATTAGGGATAATTGCATAATAATCTAAATCTCTTCTGAAAAACTTTTCATTCATTTTATTCACTCCAATAATTTGATTTACAAAGGAGTTATATAGAATTTATCCCTAATGTGGGTCATTTTTAATTAATAAAACCACACTGATTCTTCTTTTAATAAAGACCAAGTTTCAGAGTTGAATCCAAATCTCAAAATAGAAAAAACAATAACAATCCAGCTTAAAGGATGAATTACTCTAAGATAAATTCCAAATCGTTTAGTTCCTAGAGATGAATATTTGTTTTTCTTTAACGATAGGCAACCTAAGATGTAAAGTAGAATGATTAAAAAATTCATTCTTTTAAACCATTCTTTTCTAGTCTCGTGTGGCATAAGTTTGCTCCTTTTTTCTTCCACTAAAATATATCTTTTATTGACTGAATTATCAGTCTTCTTTATTGTCATATACACGTTCTTCAATACTGTCTAGCCGGTCATTTATCTTAACGATTGTTTCCGATATCTCACCAAGCTTGCCAACCATTTCTTTTTGGTGTTCACGATAATGGCCTTCTCTTTCCTTTGCGTCTAATCTAAAAGCTTCATTGGTATTCTTCAGATAAATGCCTAAAGCAACGACACAAGCAACAGGAAAGCCGACATTAGTAAATAAATCTATCACAGCTTGCTCAACCATGTTCCATTTTCCTTTCAGCTTATTTAGGTATTTAAGGTTTAAAACAACATTAAACAAATCAAAACAATATCGTTTTAAACACTTTAAAACATAGAATAAATCTAGAGTTTAAAACAATATTAAACCCTAGAAAAATTAAACGTTTAAAAGACTATTAAACTTGTTTTGTATATGCCATGTTGACATAACCAGTTTTACCATTGAAAGTTACAGAACCCCATAGAGCGCCATCTTTTGATTTATCAATGTACCAAACTGAAGTCTTAGCGTTCTTTTTGAAAGCACCTAAAACTTTAAATTCAGAACCACGGCCTGAACGAACATTCAATTCAGTTGTGATTTGAACTTGTTTTTGGAAAGAACCTACCTTGTAACTACCTGATTTAGCCGGTGTTGCTGGTTTAGGAGTTTCCTTTTTTGGTGCAGATTTACCACTCAATGTTTTTGCAATAGCTTCACAAATTTTATCAAAGTTCTTTTTATATAAATCTGCGTCTGCTTTAGAATCAACAAAACATACTTCGATAAGAATTGCTGGTTTAGCAGTGTTCGCTAAGAAACTCAAATCTTTCTCGCATTTACCGCCACGATTTTTAAAACCGCCAGCTTTAGCAATTGCAGAACTTAAATCAGAAGCTACTTTTTTCATATCATTGCTATAATAGTAAACTTCAGTTCCCATTGGACTAGAAGTTGTTCTGTTAGCATTGAAGTGAACGCTGATATCAATTTGACGATTTTGAGCATTGTGTGTTCTAACCAAATAACTGTTTTTTCCAATAACGTTTTGTGCTTGAGTTTTAGAAGTATTGTCATGGATTTCTTTAACCTTACAACCACGTTCTTGAAGTAAATCAACTACTTTAGAAACTACTTTACGTGCTTCGTCTACTTCGTCAATATAACCTTTTGCACCACGAACATATTTACCATGTCCACTTGAAATTGCATAATCTTTAAATGTTGTCATTATAAATTTCCTCCTTGAAATTAAAAATAGGTAGGAAATAAAATCCCTACCTATCTTATATGTGTGTTCTAGCTACTTTTTTTAACAAGAAATGACAAAGTTTTTTAAGAAATTCTAGAACGCAATCCTTCGTTTTCTTCTTTTAACTTTTGCATGTTTTCTTGATACTCTTTAAGCAATCCATCCATTTGTTGCACTTGTGTTTCTAGTAAAAGTCTTTCATCAATCAATCTATGAATCTCTACTTTTTGTCTTTCTATCAATACATTTGCGTCTAATTTCATTTCTTTCATGATTCAATAGTCTCCTTTAGATTAAACTTCTTCTGTTTGTTCTACTGTTACTTCTGATTCAATGATTGTAACAATTTTAGATTTAACCAATGCTTCTAATTGTTCAACACCAGCATTTGCACTGTATTCAGGGAAAGTCAAAGGGATATTTCCATTCACACTTAGATTGCCTGACTTAGCGTAACTTCCAAAGAAGTTCACCACTACTCCATTAATCATTCCACCACTATAATCAATATTTACACTCACGATTTCAATTTTCATTTTTAATTTATCCTCTCAAATTTTTATAGTATGTTTATAATTTTATCTAATAAGAAAGGTAGGACATTTAATAGTCCTACCTCACTCTTGCTCTCTCAAACTTCATCCTTTTGGAAGAGATATTTTTCAATCACTTCAAGTCTTCTGTTTAGAGCGTCATTTTCAACCTTTAAGGCCGTGTTTTCTTTGCTTAACTCTTGGATAGCTACCCATGATAAACTATTCATTGTGTACTGCTCAACACCGTCTCCATCAATTACTGCTTTAGGAGTGTTATAACCTTCTCCAATGACTAATCCCATACGCATTTTATTTTTCCCATCTGCGACTTCTGCTCTCAAACGGTAATCATAGATTGTAGAAGCATTGATAACTTCCAACGCACTGTCAGTGTGTTTTACGATATCTTGCTTATACTCCTCTTTAGAACCAGTGTTAAATGCAGACGCTCTAACAGGAACATAAGTGCTATATGTGTCAGGTTTAGTTACCCTCAACTCATTGTTGCTTCGAGCATAAACTTCATTAGTTTTAGATTCCAAGATTGCTGATTGTGGAGATTGGAATAATGTGTTGCTACTTCCTCCACCATAGAAGTTATCTGCTCTAATTGGTCTGTAAGTTGTGCTTCCATTGTTCCAAAATAAGTTATTTGTAACCCTTAACTCATTACCTGAAACACCGATATAGAAGTCACTGCTACCACTTGTATCTAACAAACGAATGCTATTAGCTTGGATATCTCTAGCTTGAATATCACGATAGGAAGGATTTCCGCCGTTATAACCAGCTTTTGAAGTTACCCTCATAGCATCATCAACCATAATATAAGCGTTTGTACTTTCAGTCATTAATGCGCCCCTGAAAGTTTCAGCTACAAAGTGGCCACTACCCATACCACCATTACCGTCAGTAGCATAGATTTTAGCACCGCCTACTGAAGATTTAGAGAACCTTAATCCACTACCATAGCCATTGATATCTGAACCATAATAAAGCACTCCATCAGTGGCTCCAACATCATCATTCTCTTTAATCCAAAAGTTGAATACGTTGTTACCATTACGAGTATTTTTGAATGGTCTGATAAATACAGAAGCAACTTCACTCTCTAGATGGACTGTTGCATTTGCTTCCAAAACAATTCTATTTTGTTCAGAACGCAAAGCCACAACACCATAAGTAGACTGGATTGTGATACCTTTTGCAGTGCTATATTTAGTTGAGAAGAATTCAATTGTACCTGAAGCGTCATCGTTACCAACACCATCAGCATAAGTTGAAATTCCAAAATCAGAGAAATATAGTGAGCGTTGTTCAGTATCATTTCTTGCTCTTAGATAACCATTTTCAAATCTCATTTTGATATTATGAGTTTTTGTTGCACCTTGCCAAGTTCTAGTGAAAGTACCAGCAGATTCAAAGTTTGCTCCATCAATCAAAGTGTAGACTGTTGAACTACCACCACGAATTTTAATGCTTGCAGTATCAATTGTTCCAGCTTTAATTTTGTCAACAGTAATAGAACCTGTCTCAATCATTGCACCGTTAATTGTTGTACTGTTTGTAGACTTCCATCGTGCAGTATCGGAATTCGCTTCAACTGCTTTAATCTCTTGGTCTGTTGCTGGTCTTACTTTAACAGAATCAAATTGCATTACCTTAGCACTTGGAGCAGAAACAAATCCATTCCATGAAGCCATTGGGTAAATTTGATAGCCGGTAAATCCTGTTGGTTGTGTTGCAGTTGAGAACTTGAACACTTGTGACACTGTATACCACTTACCAGCAATAGGAGTTGACAACACATCTTTGAAATGGAATTTCGTATCAGTGTAAGTAGAGCCAGTATTATATCTCAACAAGATACCAGCACCGTCAATTGCTCCACTTTCTAACATGAAAGTTGCTTCCACTGTCATGTATTGAGCAAATGGTTTGTCTGTTACTTGTGTAGGAGTAAGGAACGCACTTGTAGAACCAGCAGGAGCATTGATTTTTACTGCATTACCCATTCCATTTCCTGAAGTCACTTTACTCATTGTTGAACCACCGTTAGTAGAAAAACTTGAATATCCAGCAGGAAGAGTTTGTGTCCAATCAAGGAAGATTGGGTTTGTATTAATCAATGAAGCGTCAAAGTTTGTCACGATACCTTTCAAAGTATTAGCAGTACCATTAGCAGTGTCAGCAGTAGACTTAGCAGTGTTTGCCGTATTATTAGCAGTATTGGCAGTCGTACTTGCAGTAGTAGCAGTGTTCTTTGCCGTATCAGCAGTAGATTTAGCAGTATCGGCAGTTGATTTGGCCGTATTTGCCACACTGTTAGCAGTGTCAGCAGTAGACTTGGCAGTATCAGCAGTTGTTTTTGCTGAATCCCATGTACTAGCTTTAGAATCTAAAGTTGCTTTAGCAGTGTTACCATTATTTACTTTTGCTTGTGTTGCACTGTCAAAAGTAGAAATGTTAAGCATACCATTAAGATTCAATTTTTGAGCGCTGATTGTAACAGTTGTTGCAGTTTGGTTAATCAAGGAAGCAATCATGTTTCCGTTAAAATCTGTTTCAGATACTTTTGAAGTAATATCCTTTTCAGTTTGTGTGATTCTAGTTTCATGCGCTGAAATCTTACCACTTAATTCATCAGCAGAAAGTTTAGAATCAGTAACGTCAACTACTAGAGCATCGTCAAAATAGAAGACTGCACCGTTGGTAGCGTCATTTCTTACGGATAAACGCACTCTCAATAAATCATAGCCTTTAGGAATAGTTATATATCCTGAAAGCTTTGTCCAAGTTTGCCCACCATTTGCAGGAAGATATTGCACAGAAGGATAAGACAAAACGTTGGTTGTAGAATTTAACAATGAAGCTTGTAAAGCTACTCCACCACTCCATGTTGCTTGTCCAGCCAACACCCAAACTTCAGTATAATAAACTCTACCTTCAGAAGTCTTCGTGCTATTTAAATAGATATCTTGAATTCCACCATTGGCCACTACTTTTAATGATTTTTTACCAGTTAAATATTTTTCAGTAGTAAGTTTTGAACCCCAAACATCAGTTTCTTCAAATCCTGAATCAAGAACTAAATTGTTTCCAGCATTTTGTAATCTTGTAAGTTCTGTTTTAGAAACAGTTCCTTCAATTTTACCTTCAGCAATATTCAATCTAGATTCAGTAGCAGTCACTCTATTAGTAACACTTCCAAGACTACTATTGATAGTATCTACTGTTGCTTGTTTTGCAGTGAAAGATATATCTCTTTCAGTTTGAGAAATTCTAGTTTCAGCAGAACTAATTCTTGTTTTTAAATCTTCAGGTGATGGAGAATAAGAAGTTGCTCTATTTCCTTCTTCAAGTTTTAGTTTTGCCACATACATCAACCCATGATTAGTTGTTGTAAGGTCTTTACTTACCTTGTTACCAATCAACAATCTAACTGCTGAATGAGTGTATTTTGCTTTAAAAGTTAAACTATATTTATACACATTCAAAGCAAACGGTGAAGTGAAGCTTCCATAAAGTTCACCTTTTGTTACATCGGTGATTTCAATGCGTTGGTTAGTTCCTCCATCATTGATTAGATATGTGAAACCCATATCCATATTAGCGTTAGGATGAACTGCAACTAGGAAAGAAATTGTATATTCTTTATCAGCGACAGTTGAGAAATATTCACCTGAAACTGCTTTATTAACAAGACCAAATTCAGTTCCAGCCGTTAATCCACCAGTAACAGAACGCACTTCTAAGAAACTCATAGCTTCTCCACTTGTTAGAGTGAGATTTGCTATTTTTGAAGCATTGCTATTTGAACCCCAACCTATCCACTTGTCAACAACACCGTCAATAGTAAAGTCAGTGTGTCTTGCAATGTTCGTTCCACCAACATTAATTCCAGTGATAGCTTCTTGAACATCTTCTAAAGCAGGAGTATAACCAGTTGCTTTATCACCAGCTTCAATTTTAATAGAATGGTAATAAACATCTGCACTTGCGTTTTCTCCATAGAATGAGAAGTTTTTATTGTTGCCGTTCCAAGTGAAAGTGTAACTATACACCTTATATTCGCTTGTTAGTGTGACAAGTTTAACTTGTCCTTCCCAACCAAAACGTAAATTTCCACTACCTTTTGCAGTAACAGAAACAGTGTAATTCTTACCATTTTCTAAAGGAACTGTAAGACTTTGATATGGATACCAATAGCCACCAAACCCTTTAACGTGTGCCACTTTACCACTTGGAGAATTCGTATCATCTTCAATGGCCAATACTGCACCACTTGAATAGGTACTCCAACCTAAAGCACCTTTAGCAAAACTACTATTCCTTGCCAAGTTTCTTGCACCGATTTCTAGACTAGCCAGCGCTTCTTCAATATCTTCAGGAGCCGGTGTCCAATCACTTGCAATAGTACCCTTCTCAAGCTTCGGTTCTTTATATTGCACTGTATCAGAAGGTGTTGTTCCAGCGCTATGTCTAATAGAAAGCTGAACCTTAGTTATTGCTTCTCCATTTCCAGCAGTAGCAGGAATTTCAACCGTTAATTCAGAATATCCTTCTTGTCCACCAGCAATGACATTTCCAAAATACTGTCTATATTGTGAGCCACTTGCATTTCTAAAATCTAAATGAACCTTTGCTTCTTGAGCAGTTGGTTTTAAATAGATTCTTGCAGTCAACATATCGCCAGCTTTTAAATCATAGTCAGCAAATTGAAGAGTATAAAGGTAATTATCCCATCCTGCAAAAGTAACACTCTTGAAATCTTTTGAAGTCTTTCTTAGAATGTTCTTTCCACCGATTTCTAAAGCTTCAAATTCGTCTCTAGTTACACTAGATTCAATTAGTCCTTTTTGAACGTTTAACTCACTTTCAACATCTGTAACCTTTTTAGAAGTATTGGAAATTGTTGTTTCCATACCGCCAACTTTTGTAGAAATTCCATTAACTGTTTGTTCCAGTTTTGTATGTTCATCCTTCAAAAGAAGAGTTTGGCCGTCCTTAACAACTTTTGTATTCTCGATAGCAGTTGTAATTCTACCTTGCTCCATTTCAAAATCAGTTGTAAGTGTTTCTAGTGAATCTTCAGTAGCGTTGGTTTTAGTTTTCATTTCATTGAAAGCTACTTCCAAACTTTGACCAACAGTGTCTAATACTACTTTTGAGCCTTTTAATGAAGTTGTTCCTTCATTGTTGATTGTCGATACAAGAGAGTTAACATTGACTTTAGTTCCGTCAATCTCTTTGTTACCAATCATTTTGTTCTTGATTAAACCGTCTGCAATGGCTCTTTCTTTGATTCCATCAGAATCAATAATTACACCAGTTCCAGCTTCATCAAGTACAAGGAAATTAAATTGTCCAGTTTCATCTTCACCAATTTGAACCCTAACATTTCCTTCAGCGTCTCTAAATTGTTGTGTAGAATCAGCAATAATGATATTACCACTTGGAGATTTAATTGTGATTTTGCTTGTATCAATTTCACCAGCAGTAAGTTTACTAGCTGAAATACTTTCAATCATAGCGTTCTTAATGAAAGCGTCTGCGATAACCATTTTCTCACCAGTAACAGAACCAGCTTGTAATTGAGTTGTTCCAATCGCTCCTGCTGATATGTGCCTAGCTAGAATTGCATTGGATTGCAGAATATCAGAAGTTATGATATTAGCTTTAAGATGTGTAGTATCAATAGATTGAGATTTAATATGTGTTGCAGTAACCGCACCAGCTTGAATGTTTGTTGCAGATACAGATTCAGCTTGTAAATGAATTGTATCAATTGCACCAGCTTTAATATTTTCTGATTCAACTGATTCTGCTGATAGATGCTCAGTTGTAATTGCTTTTGTAGCAATAGTATCTGAAACAACGGAACCAGCTTGAAGAATTTCAGTAGTAACAGATTTAGCTTTCAAGTGCTTTGTTTCAATCTCATTTGCTTTGATTTTGTCACTTGTAACTGATTCAGCTTCAAGGTGTTTAGTCTGAATTTGTTCAGCTTTGATGTGGTCAGCAATCAATGTGTCAGGTTGAATATGGTCTCCTGTTAGAGCGCCTTGAGCAACCTTATCACCTGTTACTGCTCCATCCTGAATGCTTTCAGAACCAATAGGAAATTTACTATCAATCAATGAAGCTATCTTTCTCATTTCATCAGTGATTTTAGATTTAACTTCCTTAAAGTTTGCCAGTACACATTCATTTGAACTAGGGTCAGTGAAAGAAAGCTTTAACTGGTTAACCCTTGCAGACAAATGAATTGCTGGTGTAAAATCATTATCAATTACATAAACAGTGTCACCAATATCAGCGATATCTTGGCCTAGTAATTGAACACCCAACTCATAAGTGAATTTAGGAGTAATTCTTCTTACTAGTTCTTCTCTAGTAAGCTTCAATAATTCAACTGGTGAACTTGTATCTGCTTCAAAGATTCCAAAAATATGATTACCATTTTTGTTCCATTGTTTATAAGCGTCTTCATCACCAATCCAATCTTGGTTTAAAGGTTTGTCGCTTGCTGAAGCTTCTTTGAATGTGATTCCATCATTACCAACACCAATTAAGGCCGTTACTAATTCAGAAGAATCAACCGAACGTTTAACACTATCCATGTTCTTATCATAAGAAAAACGGAAACCTGAAAATGCTCCACGTTCATAATGAACATCAACATATTTTCCAACAATTTTCCCTTTGCTATATTCAACACGGAAAGCCAGTTCACCACCAAAAGTTTCAGATATATGTTTTTGGATTGTAGAATAAACACTTCCATAATCTTCAAGTTCAATTGTGTAAACTTCAACTATACGACTATCAATGAATCCAACTAACCAACCAGTATCTTCCAATGCACTTGTCATGAATTGACGAACGTTTACTGAAGCAAAAGTTCTTGGTCTCAATACTTCATTAATCAATTCAATACCAGCCATCTCACAATAAGCAGTAGTAACAAAATCTTCACCGTGTTCATCAGAAACTTCAGTTACTTGGAATAGTTTGTATTCCTTTTTATGTTGAAATGCAACATAGTTTCCAACTGTTAAATTTCTAGCTTGCGGTGATTTTGTTAATGTAGAAAATGTGAATGTTTCTGCACCGGTTTCTAAGTCTTGTACATATTCATCATCAAAAAAGGGAGTAGCAAGTAATGTTTGAGCGTCACTTGTTAGGGTTCCTTTTGTGATTCCATCTTGGTCTAAAATATATAATTGCATATTGGCCGTTTCCTCCTTCATCTTATATGTGTGTTTTGAGCCGAAAATTTAACAACTTTTCGCAAACTTTTTCAAATAAAATTCTTCTTTTATGGGTAGAATAAAAAAGAAAAGGGTTTTAAACACCTTTAAACAATTAAGAAAAAGTGTTTTAAACCCTATTAAACAACCTAAAACGTTTTAAACGTTTAGAGCCATTTTTCTGTATAAGTCACATTAACATCAGCGTCTTCATCATCAGTCACCACAATGAATTGAGATTCACCACTTGGAGAACTAAAGAATTGAGAACCGATATCAACAGATTCCATATATTCAATATCATTCAAGTAAACTTTTTGTTGCTCAAAATCAACTACTAATTCATCTTCAGCTTCAAAGATAGGTTGGTTTTCTTCAGCTTTGACCGGCTTTTTGTCATAAACATAAACGTGGTTAACTGTCATAGTTTCACAAACAATGTTGTCATTGTATTGGCCAAACCAAACAACGATATTGTTCAAGTCACCAGTAGGATAACTAGATTTGGTGATTGATTTAGTTTTAAGTGTTTTAACAACTTTATCTCCATCAACCTTTTCAACCTTCGCATTCCAAACTTGTCTACCTTTAGAATCAGTTGTTCTAGCAACAGTGAACCATGCAGAAGAATCATTCCAGTCTCCAAATTTGCCACTATCAATAGATTTTTCAACATATTTTCCATCACTGTTTTTCACTAAACCTACATTTGCTGGTGGTTGTGTTTTTCCATCTTGGATAACTTTATCATTACCAATCCAAACTTCAGGTTGAGTGTACTCATAGTAGTATTCAGAATCTCTAAATACAAACTTGAATAGTTTCTGTCCATTAGCGTCAAAACCATAAACTTCTATTCTTCCACGTTGATTTTCAGTGGAAGTATTTGGGTCATAGCCGGTAACAGGTAGGGGGTTGGTTTCTCCTGCTCTTGAAGCAAGTGAAGTCCTTTTCCAGTAGTTGATATAAGACCAACCAGTTTTACCGTTGACAGACATTTTTAACCAATGGCCTGAAATTGCTTCTAGAGTGATTTTTGTTCCCTTTTTAGCAGTAGTCAAAATTTTAGATTTGCTACTTGCACTTTGACGAACAACACATTTCACTGTTGATTCATATTTATCACCTTTAATTGGTGGAATAGGTGGATTGTATTTCTTCGCATAGCGCAAATGGATAAAACCAACTTGTCCATTGAAGGAAATTAATCCCCAATTCTTGTTGATATTAGAAACTTCAACTCTTTTTCCTTTTTTCAAGGTTCCAAGACTTTTGAAATCGTTTCCACGACCAGCACGTACAGTTAAAGTCTTTGCAGTGATATCATAGAATGCACTTGCTAATGGTGCGGTTTTACCTGAGCCAGTTCCATTAATATCTCCAACAGAATTAAGTCGCATATAAACTCTAGCTTCAAAGTTTCTGACATTTTGGCCAATGTTTCTTCTTACTGCTCCACCATGCCAACCTAAATCAGAAGTTCCAAAATCGTTACAATAAAGAGCATAACCACCAGCGTTAATTGCTACGTTACCCATTACTTCACGGTGTACATCAGCGTCTAGAACATTTCCTGCTGGTGTCCAAGTGGCCATAGATTCACAATTGTCACTAAGGACTTTAGTTGTTCCTGAACCATTTGGTTTGTCAGCGTCAGGTCTGTCACCAATAAGGACAGTTTCACCAGCATAGTTTGTAAGTTGTAAGAAATGAGCAGTATTATGGAAGTTTACATTCACTACTGGTTGTGTTGGCATACTACCACCATTATGAATTTGAACTACTTTCTTTTCATCAATGAATGCGTCTGCTGGTTCAATTGCATAAGCAAAAGGGTCATAGCAAACAAATTCAATTGTAAATGTTCCATGATATCCAACTCTTTCAACCTCTAAACTACCATTAAATACTGCATAATTAAATTTGTCAGGTTCATCACTAGCAATCAATTTAGCTGGTTCAGTAACATTCAATAAGTCACCAATAATTCTAAGTTGTTCCATGTGGTCTTCATAATTTTCAGCAGTAATATAGCAATCCATTGAAATTAGATTTGGAGAATAAGTGAAACCAGTATAAACTTCACCATAGACACTAGGTATTTTTCTAGAAAAGTTTGTTCTTTCAGGAAGAATACTTCTTCTAATTTTTAGAATTCCCATGAATTCATGTAATGCTACATCATTATAATTTACTTCGTAACCCATAAATTTTTCCTCCTTAAAAATAAACATAAAAAAAGAAGGGAATAAATCCCTTCTCTAATTAGTTTCCTGCTAATCTACTTTTTCGGCTTTCTAACTTTTCCATTCTAGATTTCATTTTCTGTCCATCTAGGTATAGATTAGCTTCAATTGTGTTTGTTCTTTGAGCCAGTGCCATAACACTTTCAACCATATTACCCATCATGGATAATAGTGCTGAATCATTTGGATTTGAAATAGTGATACTTCTTTCTTCTTTACGTTGTGGCTTGTAAAGTGAAGAACTGTTATAATCCAAACTATCTAAAGTTGCTCTCATTGCACTAGCAGAATCATTGAAAGCAATCATTTGTGGCGCATAAGCTTCTGAAAAACTAAAGTCTCTAGTTTCATAAGGTGAAGTATTATAAGAATAGCCAAATTGTGGTTGAACTGCTTGAGTATAACCTTCATTATTAGCTTCCATACTTCTATCACCTTTAATTGTGGCCTTGTAACCGCCAAGAGTAGCCGGCTTACCTTTTTCAGTATATAGGACAGAAATCCCTACACTTTTAGAAGTAGGTATGTTTTTAACTCTTGCTATTACATCATCCAACTTTGTGAGTGCGCTTTTATTATCAGCGTCAATTTTGGCTTTTTCCTTTTCTACTCCTTCTTTAGTTAGCTTTCCTTCTTTCTTTAATTCTTCCATTCTTTTCAAAGCGTCTTTAGTATCAGCATTAATTTTTGCAACGGCTTCTTCTTTATCAAGCAACCCCATTGCAACCAATACTGCTATTTTTTCTTCGTCAAAGTTTGAAATATCAGCTTTGATAGCCGTTGTAACTTCAGGAGAAACGTTGTCTAGTTCACCATTGATACTAGAGACAATCTTCTTAGCTTCACCAGCAGTAATTGCACCAGTTGTAACCAAATGAGCAACAAAGTTGTTCAATTGTTGAAGACCACCAGCAATCATTTGTGGGTCTCCTGTTTCCAGCAAGGTTTGAGCATATTGAGTTACAAAATTGTGAGATTTACTAACAATTTCTCCACCGTTTTTAGAAACAGATTCAATATAACTTGCCCAAAATGCGCCATCTTGTGCAGTGATAGCATTGAAGTTTTCACCCATCAAGAATGAAACACCGCCAATTTTCTCAATATATGCGTCAAAGCTTGTCATGAGTTGTTCTTTACCTTGTCTATCAGCAGAAGTCCAACTATCGTAGAATTGCTTATTAACATTTGTCATTCCTTCAGTTCCAAGTTTCAATTCATCACTGAAGCTTGTTAAAAGGACTGCTAGTTGTTCAGGATTCAAAGTGTCGTACATTTGGTCAACAAAAGAACTGAAAATAGCTTTTTTGTTTTCAAAACTTCCACCCATGCTTGCAACTTGTGTAGCAATACCTTCTGCTAATGAAGTAAACTCATTGATACCCATATCTTTAGTTTTAACGAATACATCATTCATATTTCCTAAAGTTTGTTCAATGTCCTTGAATGAAGCTTGAATGCCGGAACCAACATTTTCTTGCATGGCTTTTGTCCAATCATCAAAATAGAATCCAGCTTTTCGTGAATCATCAATAGCTTTAGTATCTATTTCAATTTTTAGTTTGGCCTTTTTGTTTAATTCGTCTACCCATTCTTCAAACTGTTTTGTCGTGATTTTACCTTCTCTAGCCAAGTTTTCACCAAAATCAACAAAACCTTGTACAACTGATTCACGCATTTCTTTAGGAACATCATCCATGTTTGCGCCAATTTCTTCAACCATGTTTCCGTAAATTTGAGTAATGTTACCTTTGCCGGATTCCATTACTTTTTTCAAGTTGTCCATACTTTGATTTAGTCTATTTGTTGTACCTTTATCAAAGAATTCAATTGAATTCATATCAGTCTTGAATTCATCCATGAACATAGGTAAGTCTTTTTCAAAGTATTTACCAACACCAGTAATATGTTTTCTAGCACTCTCATTTACTTCTTTGAATCGTTTATCAGCATTCTTTTTGAACACATAGATTGCCGTTGAAGCACCAACAACTGCTCCTGCTAGTAAAACCCACGGATTTGACAACAATGGCAATGCTCTAGTCATAAGACTTGCAGTTCCAGTTGTTCCAGTACCCATACGTGTGAACAATCCTAAAATCCTACCACCAGCACCATTAATTAATTGGAAACCTCTAACAAGTCCACCAAGTCCTGAAGTAACCATTCCAACACCTGTTAAAACTAATGGAAGTGCTATTGCTAAAGCACCCATTTTTACTGTAAGTGCTTGTGTTTCAGGAGATAATGTTCTGAACCAGTCAGCTAAAGCACCAATTTTATCAGCGATATCACGGATAGTTGGAGCCATAGATTCACCCATTGTAATTAAGAAATCTTCAATCTTAGATTGCATTTCTTTGAAGGAACCAGCTAAGTTGTCTGCCATTGTATCAGCAACTTTTTTAGCTTCTCCATCAACATGATTCATAGCTTTTGCATTCTTTTCTAATTTTTCTGAACCAACATTCAACAAGGAAGCCCAATGTCGTGTAGCTTCAGCACCGAAAAGAGTTGCGATTGCATTAGCTTTAGAAGCTTTTGTTTGGCCTTTTAATTTACTATTCAAATCATCAACAATCTGATAAAGTGGCTTAATTTCTCCACTTGAATCTTTGAAGCTAAGTCCTAACTCTTTCATTTTTTCTTTCATTTGCTTGGTTGGCTTAGTCAATCGGCCAAGAGAAGTAGAAAATGCGGCTCCTGCTCTTGCTCCCTGAATACCATTATCAGATATAGCCATTACTGCTGAAGAAACGTCTTCTAGAGACAATCCTAAAGTTTGAGAAATAGGTGCTAAGTAAACCATAGCGTCACCCAATTGTTCGATACTTGTATTGGAGTTATTGGAAGCATAAGCCATTGTATCTGTTATATGCCCCATATCTTCGGCTTGAAGACCAAAACCAGTCATAACGTTTGAAGTGATATCAGCAGTTTTTGCCAAGTCCATTAAACCAGCTTTTGCCAAGTTCAAAACGTGTGGCATTGCTTCATAAGTTGAAGTTACATCAAAACCAGCCATTGCCAAGAATCCCATTGCGTCTGCGGCCTGTGTAGCCGAGAATTGTGTTTCTCTTCCCAAATCTCTAGCCTGTTCTGTAAGGATGGACATTTGTTCTTCTGTACCATTGGAAACGGCTTTAACTTTATCCATAGATTCTTCAAAACCAGCAAAAGTTTTAACTGCCGTTGTTCCTAACATAGCCAATGGCACACCAACAGTAATTCCCATTGTCGTACCTATGTTTCTCATTGAACTTCCTAGAGTATCAAGTCTAGAAGCAACAGTGTTAAAAGGAAGGTCTCTCATTCGGCTTTGCATTTGTGAAGCAGAACCATTTAACTCATTCATTGCAGTTCTATGTCTTCTGATAGCACTAGCATTTTCATCATGTTCATTTCTAGTTTGAGCAAGCTTAGTTTTCAATTCCATCAACTTATTTGCTAATTTTTGTGCTTCTTCAGAATTTTCACCATAAGTGCGTTTTGCTTCTTTAAGCTTATTAGCAGTTGATTTAATATCATTACCTAAACTTTTAATTTTGTTTCCAGCTTTAGTTTGGTTTGTTTCCATTTTTTGAATCTCACTAGCATATAAAGAAACTTGCCTTTTTGCGTCTTGAATAGAACTAGAAAGACGTTCCATTTCAACCCTTGCTCTACCAAATGAACCATTGCTCATTGAGTTTGCCATTTGATTAAATGAAGTGGAAGTAACCTTTGCTTCTTCTTGAAGCGCTCTTAACTTTTGTTCAAAAGTCTTAGTGGAGTTACCCATATCTCTCATTTTTTGTCGTGCGTCTTTAAGACCAGCATTATATTCTCTCAAAGCACCTTCAGTTGTTCTAATAGCACTTTGTACTGAACGTGTTTTTTCAGCTAATTGTGAAACTAATCTAGCTTGTGATTTATATTCAGTGCTTAGTTCGCCATGAGAAGATTTAAGTGCTTCTAATTTTGCTCTTTGAGTTGTTAATTCGGTGCTGAATTCTCTAAATCTAGTCTTTTGTTGAGCAAGTTTTGTTGTGCTTAATGCGATTTGCTTATTGAGTGTTTGCATTTTTGCATTAACACCAGTGAAACTATTTTCAAAGTTCTTAACACCTTTACCAGCACTCTTCAAATCACGCTCTAAGAACTTAATTTCTTTGTTGATAGCAGATATCTTTTTGTTGAAATCATTGGTTTGTAAGTTTAACCTCACCGACAGTGCGCCAATATCATCATAACTAGACATCTAAACACTCCTTTCTATAAATAAAAAAAAGAGTGAACTTAGGAATAGTCCTAAATCCACTCTACGTTATTTTCTTTTTCTTTTTGTTTCTCTTCTGAACCATTAATTTTAGAGTGAACGTCTAATTGCAGGAAAAGATATTTTGGGGTTGTTTCCCAAAAATCAGAAGTGCGCTTTAGAATCGTATACCAACAATACTGAAGGTAATCTAAATCCCAAATATCATCATCTTCCTTACCTTGAAGGCTTTTTATTCCTCCGTTGTCTCTTCCTGCATTTCTGCGTTTGGGAGTGATTTCTCCACTAATTCCATGATGAAATTATGAAGGGTTAGTGTATCTCTCAAACCAATCCTTGATTCTATGTGTTCACGCTTAATTTGCGTGTGTACACGTTGAATAGCAACAATAGTTGTCTCTAAAATAACTGATAGATTTTCTTTGTCTATTTCAACAAAGATTTGACTGAAGTTAAGTTCAGTACCATAATCTTTTCGCATGTTATGTTGAATTAAACTCAATGCTTTAAAATCCAAAAGTCCATTGAATTCTTGACCTTTTAATTTGACGGTAGCAAATTCTTCCATTGTTGTTTCCTCCTTTGAATTTAATCTTTCAAAAACTCAATTTGAAAAATTAAGGCAAAGGAGAAATCCTTCGCCCTAAAACATTATTCGCCTGTTGGAATTGCTTCTAAAATCATTTCAGAAGTTTGAACAGTTGTATACCATTCACCAATAACAGTTGCAGATACGGATTCATCAGTTGTGTCAACCATACCGTACAAGTCACCGTTTTCAAGTTCACGAATAGTGAAAGTCAATTCCATTGGTTCTTCTTCAATAGAACCTTCCATAGTTGTTGCATTGATAGAAGGTTGTGCAAACTTAACTGCATAAATAGCATATAAGCGTTTGCCGTTTGTTCCTAGTGCGTCACGTTCAAACAATAAAGCCAATTCAGGTGTAACGTCACCAGTGTTAACTACAACTCCACCATTGATTGCTTGAGAACCAAACAATAGTTTGTATTCAGCAGGAGTTAAACCACTTACAGTAAGTGTTCCTTCTCCACCAGTGAATTTGAAGTCTTGGAAATCAATTTTGTTATCAGCGAAAAACTGAATTGATTCATAGTTTAGTGTTCCTTCTACTGCTTTTGCACCTTTGATTGCAGTTGGTGTTCCAAAAATTCCTTCAATGTTAAGTGGTGCTACGTGGATTTTGGAAAGTCCACCAAAACGTTTTTGTTGTGTAGTCATGAATAGATTACCTCTTTCTGTTATTTTCCTTTAAATTAAATAAGGCCACACGCTATGTGTGACCAAATGTTTAAAACTGTTTGAAGATGTTTTAAGTTGCTTAAAGGAATTTTAAACGTTTTAAACTGTCCTTCCACTATATATGTGCGTTTTGGACAGAAAATTTAACATGTTTTTCAAATAAAATGTTGGTTTTACTGACTTTTTTTTACTCTTCATCAAGTTCGTGATTCCATAGTAAAATCTGATACTCTAAGATAACTCCATGAAAACCTTCATCGTGGTTATCTCGATTACCAATCTTTATAAAACCATTTGCTTTCATTGCATTTTTAATTTTTCTAGTTAAGTCAGGTTGAGTTCCATCATTCCAGTATGTGATAGCAAAGTAAGTTAATTCTCCTTCGCTCTCATTGTCGGTTACAAAAGTGTCGTTTTCATCAATAGTTGTAAAGATGATATAACTTCTCTCTTGGCCGTTATACTTGTTCCGAACAATTGGAATACCCAATGATTCTAAGGTGTCTAAAACCTTCTCAAAAGCCGTCATAATCCCAACACCCTTTTAATTTCTTCTGCTATTACTCTTCTAGATTCATCATAAGATTTGTTCTTAGCTTTAGTCATCCAGTAAGTACCAGCAGTTTTCTTGGTTCCGAATTGTAGAATAAAACCATAGATTGCTACTTTTCTTGGTGATTTGTGGTTGAAAGAATTAGGGTCAATACCTACACGAACCGTGCTGGACATTCCCCTGTTGGTCATTTTAGTAACACCGATACTCTTATAAAGGGAACCAGTATCTTTGTGACCTTGACGAACAATTTCTTTCTTAATCTCAATTTCAACCACATTTGCACCTTTAAGCAGTGAGTTCCTAATAGCAGAACCACGAGCCTTTTTATCAAGAGCCATCAATGCTCTTTCAACTTGTGAGAAATCAACTTCTAGTGGCATTATTTCTCAACTCTTTCCACTCTAAATTCATAGAACATTACATCATAATCTTCTTTGTCATAGATTGTGTAGTATTGGTCTTCATAAAGAATGAAGTGGTCTTCAGTGACTTTTAGACCTTTTCTTCTTCTAATAAAGATTCTTTTTCTAACTCTTTGCAAATCTCTATCAGCACCTAAAAATTCACGGCCACTTTCACCAATAACTTTTGCTCTAGTAGTTAAAACCGGCTCATAAACAAGTTGTTCAATACCAGTTTTTCTATTAACTTCAGTTTTTCTAATACAAATAGAAACACGTTCTCTTAGTTCTCCAACTTCAACTGCCGTTTTACCTTGTCTTAAATACTTGGTCATTCAGCAGTTTCTTCTTCCGTCATTTCATCAACAGTGGCTATTCTATAACCATTGTTTTGACCACGCAAAGTTTTTTGAAGTTGAGAGAATAAAGGTGAGAACTTAATTTTTACATCAGTTGCAGTCGTTGAACGTGTGTTATATAAATCAGATACCATAGAAAGCAACATTACTGAAGCAAGTCTACTATTATCCAATTGTTCTATGTCTGTATAGCCTGTTTGAGAAAGGATTTCTTCTTGGATTGCAAAAATAAATGTCTGAATTAACAAATCATCATCTTCAAAATCCACATAAAGATAATCTTTAACAAACTGTAAGTCTATTGTCGAAAATTTAGGTACTTCATTCATTATTCAGCGCCCAACTTTCGTTTACGACCTCTTGGCTTTTTAGGTGCTTCTTCAATTACTTCAGTTACTTCAGTAACATCTTCGACAAGCATTGCCAAACCACCATTAATAAGTGATTTACCAAACTTTTCATCAACAGTTACTACTTCACCGAAAGAAAAAACAAAATCCTTGCCAGCAAGAGCCGTTGTCATTTTTACTTTCATGAAATTTCCTCCTTTTTAGCTTCTTTGTGAATAGATTCCTAAATAAAGGGAATGCTATAAATGGCTAAAAAAAATAACAGGAAGTCTTTACGACTTCCCATTAATTTGTTAAACTATTAATTAAGCGCCAGCTTGTACTTTTAAAGCTACAAGTGCTTGGTGGTTAACAATTTTAGCGTCTGCATAGATATCAAGAATAAGAGTTCTGATACCTTTAAGAGCGTTGTAACGGTCAGCAGTTACTTCTGTTAGAGAAGCGTCTTTCTTAACCATTCCACGGTAAGCTTCAGCAAGGTTTACAAAGTAAGCTGGAATTTTTCCTGCTTCTACTGCGTCAACTACATCAGAAATTACTACTTCTTGACCGAATAAACGGTAAGCAGGTTTTCCGTCAACTACATCACGAGTTAGGTAGAAGTGACCTTGAGCGTCTTTCCATTTTGCCATTTGGTTGAACAATGGACGAGATACTACGAAAGAAGCATTTCCTTGTAGTGATGGGTGCATTGCATTTAGCAAGTCCATGAAATCGTCAATTGATACTGTACCAGCAACAAGAGTTTCTTGAACGTTTTCAGCGTTTTTAACACCTTGGAATGAACCAGTACCAGTACCAGTTATCATTGAACGGTCTAAAGCATAACCTAAACGTTTGTAAAGAGCAGATTTAGTATAAGATACGATATCAATACCACTGTCATTTACTAAGTGTTGAGTTAATTCGATAGCAGAACCACAACGGATTTGCTCCAATTTAACTTTTGTGAAGCTTACATCAGATAGAGCCAAGTCTTCTGCTTCTCCAACAAATCCAGCGTCTCCAAGAGAAGCTTCTTGTAGGATTTCAAGAGTTCCGTTAACAGGAGTTAATTTTGGAACTTTAGCAAACAATGGTGCTACTTCATCTAATGCTTCGATTACTTCATCAGATAGGTGAGTTGGAATTACCGCACCTTGTGTTGATGTGTTTAATGCACGTACTTCTTCTCCTTCAGTTCCACGAATGAACTGTTCTAAACCACGTACTTCTGTTTCTTTAATTTCTACTGACATATCCATACCTCTTTCTTCTTTGTCTGACACAACTACTGTGTCTTCTGTTTTTTCTTTTTCTAGTTGCTTAATTTGCAAATCTAAAGCGTCAACTTCTTGAGTTAATTGATTAAAACGAACTTCGTCTTCGCTTCCTTCAAATGAGCGCTTTTCTGTTTCAACAGCGTCTAGCAATGCTTTTGCTTCAGCATTAAGACCGTTGCGTTTTTCAATCAAACCTTTTAAATTCATAGCTTGATATCCTCCTTGATTTTGTTGCGGTATTGAGCAAAGTCGGTAGCCGGTTTTTCTTCAACGACTTCTTCCTTGTCTTCAATAACTTCTTTAACTTCAGAAATTTCGGAATCTTCAGAAACTTCAGTAGCTTCTTCTGTCACTTCTTCTTTTTCAGAATCAGGATTTACAGATTCTACTTCAGCCGGAATTTCTTCCTTAATTTCTACTTCATCAAGTTCTTGGCTTCTATCTTCAACGATAGAATCAACAACTTCACTCACTACATCAGCAACAATGTCACCAACAGTTACTTCTTTTGGTTGATTCATAGTTAATGAAATCATGTAATCTGTAATGGCTTGAATTGCACCTTGTAATGAACCGACAATTTTAGTATCACTGCCATTTTCATTTGCGAATGCAATCAATTCAGTGGCTTGAGTGATAGTGTCTAAACATCTGTTAATTGCACCAGCTTTAGAATAGATAGGTTCAAAGTAAGCACGTTGTTCGGCTACTACTTCCTTCAATTCTGTTGCTTCTACAACAACTTCATTTTTCTCTTGCTCCATTGCTTCCTCCTTAGAATCTTCTACGTCAGAAGGAATTTCTACATCTTCTAAAATCTCGATATTTCTAGCAGAAATAGCGCTTTGAGAATATGCAGGATTTCTAACAACTGAAACTTCAGCTAAAGCAAGTTCTTCAATTACACGCTCATATAAACTAGCAGTGCGTCTTGTCCAACTATCCTTTAAAACTTTCATTCCAAAACTCATGTGACGAACAATTCCTGAATGCATAAGAGCGTATGCGTCTCTACCATAAGAAGTAGGACAAATTTCTGCTCTCATTTTCAAACCTTCTTCATCTTCAAACAGTTCAAGAGAACCGTTTTCTGTTGTTGCTAAAACCCTTTTTGTATCGTGTTCAGCTAAAAAGTCAATGCGTGGAGCAGATTGTAAGGCTCTTGTAAAAACACCCTTATTAACCTTCTCTACGAACTTTCGACTAACACCTAGTTCATTAGACCAAGAATCAGTTTTGTTAACCAAACCTTCACAATACATTTTTCCATCATCAGTAGTAGAAATTGAGGTAGGAATCATACGCAATTCAAATTGATTCACGTTTGAAACCTCCTTGATAGTTTTATAGTTTAAAACCTTTAAAACTACTTAAATCATCTTCACTCTATATGTGTGATTTGAGCCGAAAATTTAACATGTTTTTTAAAACTTTTTTAAATTTTTTGAATTTTTTTTACTATTCTTGCTAATCTCTATTAAAAATCCAAAAGCTACCAATAATACACCAACACTAAGAATAAGTGTTGGTATACCATAAGTGTGAGCAACATAATAAAGAATGAAAGCAAGACCAATAATAAATGAATAGTTTGAAACGTTTAAAACTATGTGCTTAATAATGGCCACAAATGCAGTCAATACATTATTCATTGTCAAGTTCTCCATCTTCTTTAGTTTTTGTTAATTCAGTATCTTCAGATAGTTCTTTATCTTCAGGAGCCGGATTTGAATTCATATTTGGGTTTGCCATCATTCCGTCTTTAGAATTCACAATAAGCTTACCGTCTGTACTCATAACAGTTCCCATGTTAGGAATCATCAATGTTGATTTCTCTTTATCGTATAGAATGTTACCTAATGACCACTTCATGAAATCGTCTTTAAGTGATTTCATATTCAGTTCATAACGGCCTTCATTCATTGAAATAATACCAGCGTCAAGTCCAAGCTTGATAGTTTCATATTTTTCTTTTTGTGTCATTCTTAACACTTGTGCTTCATCAAACTTGAAGAAATAACCGTCTTCTTTTTCATCTTCCAACAACATGATTCTATCAATAGCACTTTCAAATGCTTTCAGAATTGGTGAGATAGAATATTGTAAGAAGTGAATGTTATTCTGCTCAATGCTTGCATATTTGTTTGCTTGAGAGTTAACCAATGATTCAGGAAGGTTGAATAATTTACATACTTCTGAACGGTGGTCTTTTTTGTTATCTTTCAATTGTAAATCGTTTGGATTTAATGAAAGTGGTTGATATTTCAAACCTTCTTCAAGCAACAATGTTTTACCAGCATTATGAACACCAGTGTAAATGTTTTGCCAAGATTCTTTGATAGATTTAAGTGTTCCATCAGATAATCTTCCATCAGTTGATAGAATACCCATTGGTAAAGCACCGTTTTTATAGATGTTTTCAAGGTAAGTTGATTCACCTTTGATAGTGTTAATCAATTTTTTGCCGGATTCTAAAATACCGTAACCCTTAACTCCATCTTTAGTGTCTCTCAATACTTTTAGCAGTTCATGTTCTTTAAATTCTGCTTGTCCACCTTCACCGTTGTAAGAATAATCAACATCAGAAAGGATGAACCCACGTTTATATTTCTTTTCCAGTTGCATTTTGTCAGCTTCTAATCTATGAACGGCCACAATTTCATTTGCTGATTTTTCAACATAGGCATAAGTTACACCATGAAGTAAATATTGTTGAACTGCATGTTTCTTGAAGTTAAAAGCAGTTTCAAATTCATTTGTTTCTTCATTTAAGAACTTTTCTCTATAATCATCGTGCATACGACTGATTTCTCCATCATCATCTTCTTTATAAAGATAAATAGGTAATTGTGCGATTGTGCTAGAGATAATTTCTAGACAAGCTTGTGCAGTTGGTATTTCTAAGATATCATCCACTGTAATAGTGGCTTCTGAACTGAAAATAGCCTTAAAACTGCTTGAATCCCTGTTGTAACTACGTTGTTCTAATTGATTGTCATTGTTTTCAGGTTTAAATAAATCTAAAAATCCCATAGTTTCCTCCTAAATTACTATAATTCCTTCTCTTCTATCAGTTTCATAGATGTTCTTAGCGTTCTGTTTTTCGTCAATTTCCCATAGAGCAATTGAGTTGACCAAACTTGCAACCATATCTATCTTTCCGATAGACTTTTTCTTATTTAGATAAGTGTTCAAGTTTCCATCCTTCATTTCTCTAGCATTTGAGAAGTTGATTTCCAGCAATTTGTTCTGCTCATAAGAGAATTTTTTCAACATAATACTCTCTTTAAGCCATTTTGTAGCCGGATGAAGGAATAACGCTCTTTGTGGTACTTCAATAACTTCATAACCAGCGTCATACCACTTATTAGCTGAAGAAGTAGCATTGTATTTGTCATAACCAATACCTTTGTTAATAACTCCATATTTCTTTTCAAGGTTCATTACGAACTCTTCCATGAATTTGTAATCAACGATTCTATCACCGATTGCAAAACATTCACCATTTTGAATTGCTAGTTGATAATCAACCTTTTCAACCCTTGATTTTTCGTCTACTCTATCAAGTGGAATGAATCCCCAAGACTTTGCATAAATCTTTTCATTTAGAGCGTCATAGTGGGTCATTGAGATACCGCAATTATCATTTGAAAGGGCAAAGTCAACACCAACATAAACTTCTTTCCTATCCCAATTAAATAGCGCTGGAGCCTTACATACTTGAACATCAGCTAGACTTACATATTGTTCTGCGCTTTCTCCACTTAGATATTGGTTAAGAATCTTGATTCTAAATTCCCTCATTGAACTAGGAACTTCGATACCTTTCTTAAACTCTTGTCTCAAGAAGTTTCTACCATTCTCAAAAGTCATTTGAAGTGGTGAACCTTTAATCCAATTGGCTTCATCTGTATAATCGTCACCTTTGTCTAATTCAAAGATTAGGCCAAATGTGTTAGTTGTATCACTTTCAATTTCTAGAATGCGTTTGTGGTAGTCACATAGCTCTCTGAAAGCGTTGTGTTCTAAATCATAGGCAGTTGATATATAAATAGATAAGCGTTCTTTAGTGTTCATCTGTGAGAGTTTGAGCGCTCCTATAATATCTTGGCTTTCTTGGTTGGCTACTTCATCAACAATAAAAGAAGAAAGTAATAAACCATTAATGTTGTTTGCTTCACCGGATAGCGCTTTCATATAACTCTCATTCAAAGTACAAAGAATCTTATCTCTAGTAATCTTGAAATATTTAGCAAGGGCAGGGGAAGACTTAATCAATTGTTCTGTTTCTCTCTTAACGATTGTCGAGATATCTCTAGTCTTTCCTGCAATAGCATGTTGAGAGAATCTAGGAGAACGTAACATAATCAAAATCTCTAGAATTGCACAAATAAAACTCTTTCCACTTTTCCGGCCTACTTGTAAATAGACTTCCTCAATCATTTTCTTGTGGAGACCATTTTCATCTTCATGCTTATCAAACCAACAAAATATGTTCTCAAAAATCATTGCTTGGAATCCTGCAATATGATTTGTGATTGGTTCACCAACATAGAATCCAGTAGAGTATTGTATTAGCTTCAGAAGATTGAAGATAATCTGCGCTTCTTCATAGTTAAAGTGAAACCTAAAATCGTCTTGATGTTGCAACTTCTCTAAACGGTCTATATAACGTTGGCATTCTAATTTAATGTAGTTGTTTGCCACGAACCGACCTTCAACAACATCTTTTGCCCAACGATAACCAAGCAAGTCTTCATTCTTTTCTATAATGAAGTTGCCTTTTTCATCTAAATCCCAAAACATGTATTTTTTCTCCTTCCTAAAAAAATAAAAAGGATTGTCCAAAATGAACAATCCTCTTTTAAACCTTTTAAACTATCTAAAACAATATTAAACAGTTTAATATTATATAAAACGTTTTAAACGTTTATTTCAAAAAAATATAAGTTGTGCGCTAGTGCGCTTCTTTATGTGACATAGGAATGTCATTCATCTTACGTTATTGAGTTGTCAATGTACAATGCGCTTAGTTAACCTTGAGCGCTTGATTTTGAAGCTTTAACTGTCTTAGTAGTATCAAACAAGCCACTTGCAGTTAAACCAATGATAAGGCCAGTAAAGATGTTTGTTTTGATATCATCAGATAGGAATAGAACTCCTAAGATAACACCAAGAACCAAGTTAATTACTGGTAGATATTTAGCATTGATTGGAGTAGCGTTTTTGATAACTTGACCGACACCAATAATTACGGCCACAATTACACCCATTTCAATCATGAATATCTTCTCCTTTCTATTACTTTTACCTAATAAAATACTTGTTTTATAGGGCGATATAGTAGGTTAAGCTTCGTAAAGACATTAACCCTGAACATTAGCACACCCTATAAACAAGTAGCTGATAAAGACCTTCTAATAACATCAGCTTGGTACGTCTACCGTTATTTGTTGATTCGCAAACGTTTACAACCTTTAAAACGTCTAAAACGTTTAAAGCAGTTTGACAGAAGGAACTAAATATCATTCAAGAACAACTGAAGCGCACCCATTAACCATTAGTAGTTTTCGCCTAGAACCTACGCTCATTTTGCGAACTTGTTATTTTGCGGATTCAGTCGTTGTTGAATGATACTTATTTAAAATGACCAGCGTATTTACTTTTTCATTTATTCTGCTCATTGGCTTGGACAATAGAAAAAGAAATACACTAAAAGAAAAATTAAACCTTTGTTTTTTCGTTTTTGGTCTAGGTGAAGGAAATAACCTTCCAAAAGAAACACCTGACTGTTTTTCATAGTTCCGGTAATTAAAACAGTTCTAAAAATTCTACCGTTTCACTTTTGCCGTGGAGTGAAATAACCTTGCTCTCTTTCCAATCAGTTTTACTTCCTACGGTTGGAACATCCAAAACCAATGCCATAAGAAGGGATGTTTTTAGTTCGGTGCGGAAGGTTGGACAATCGTTACACCAACTAAGTTTTACACTCACAAAGCCTACACATCTTTGCTTCCGCATGATAGTATAACTGGTTTATCTTGTTGACAATTGAAACTCTCAACACCCAACCAGTAGGGAAAGGAGATTATATGAAGTGGGTAGGAATTGAACCTACGCTTAACTAAAACAGGGGAGGAAAAAAGTTAAGCACAACCTATCTTGTCACTCCGAAAAAGACAACTAGATATTAAGGGGAGAAAATATCTAGTTGTAAAAATACAAGGGAGAATTGTAGGATGAAAAAGAAAATGTCTTTCTTTTCAACTTACAAACAGTTATATATATTCAATATCAATTGTGGGTCATTAATTTAAAGAAAATTCAAAATATTTTATTTAACCATTCCTAAAGCTAGTAAAACAGGGTCTTTTTCATCTTCTTTATTTTGTAACTGCATATTGGCCATTTGTGTTCTTGCAGAAGGAGACATACATAATTGTCCACCTAATGTTTTAAACTGGTTTAAAAGGGTGTTATAAACGTCAACGATAGGGTGTTTCTTAACCTTCTCATTGCCGTTCTTATCTAATTCATAAGCAAGTGTTCCAACTCTAATCATTGTGGAACGTGTTTCTTCTAACCTTGCTAAACAGAATGCCGTTTCTGTAAGTAATGGAATATCAAGGTTGCCCAATAGATTGCTAGTTTCTAGATTCTCAACCATGAAAAGGTAGTAAGCTTGAGCCAATTCATCCAAAATTTCAGGCACTTCTTTAACCTGTTCAATATCACCTAATAGGCGCTTTTCAGCTTCTTCACGAATTGCTAACTCTTGCTTGTTCATATCTTTACCTTTCCTAACTGAAGAAGCCATTGCCGGCCTACCGCCTTTATTACCCATACTCATAGACACAAAGCAACACTCCTTTTAATATAGTTTATATTCATGAACACTTTCGACAGTCTCATGTAAATTTTTGTTTGGTACAAAATCCAATTCATCATTTGTTCCTAACTGCACGTTGCAAGTCTTACATAATGTAAGAATGTTTTTTGGTTCCCAACGCAATTCAGGAAAATTCCTTCTTGATTTAATATGATGTGCTTCAAGGGATTCAGTATTTAAGATTCCATATTTTAATAAACATCTTTGACAGTGAAAACTGTCACGCTCAAAAATTTTGATTCTCAATCTTTTCCATTTGGCAGAACTCAAAAATTTGGCTTCTTCAGGGTTTAGTTTTTCCCAACGTCTAGTCTTTTGTTGACGTTCTTTTTTCCGGCAACTACATACTTCTATATCACTTACGATTTTTCCACATTTACAAATTTTCTTTCTCATTGTGCAACAACTCTTCAATTATTTTTTCAGATTCTTCTTCAGAAACTTTACCGCAATTTTGGCATTCCAATTCTTTTCTCTTATTCAGAATTAGGTGAGAGTTACATTCTTCACATAACATCATTGTTCATCTTCTTTCTCCTTATATAATTGGAAGGAGGGAAAAGGAATGTTAATAATTACTACAAAAAGAAAAATCACTCCTGCACTCTTTTGAAATCCATTGGAAAACAAAAAAGCAGAAATGATTGTTAGTGTTAATGAAACTTTTAAACTTTTTAATGCGATTATAAATACCATTTCCTTTTTCGCTCCTTCACTCTCTATATGTGCGAAAAGAGAAAATTTTAATATGTTTCTGAAAAATTTTTTTAAATTTATTCTCTATATAAATATTAATTATATTCGCTTCGCTCACATAATTAATATTTATATAGTATATTTTTCCTTTTTATATATTTATATTATATATATTATATTTATCTTTATATCTCTTATTAATTATATTAATTCTTTTCTCTCACTTCGTTCGTTCAAACAATTAATATAATTAATAAGTATAATTTAACTATTCTTTATTACCCCCCCCAATCCTTATATGTACTTAAGACCCCAAATTTAACAAGAAATCGCAAAATAATTTAAAAAAATTTTTTTTGGGCAAAAATGACCCACATTTAACATCATTTATATACAACTTCAATAACAAAAAATTAACAAGATGTTATTGGAGGAAAGAATTAAATGAATTTTACTACTGAACAAATTAACGCTATCAATGATACTGAAGGAAATAAACTTGTAATTGCTTCTGCTGGTAGTGGTAAAACATCTGTATTTACTAATCGTATTGCAAAAATGATTAGAGAAAAAGGAATTCTTCCTAATAGAATCTTGGCAGTAACCTTCACAAAGAAAGCTTCTGAAGAAATGAGAGAAAGACTTGCAAAGCTTGTAGGTGATGATGTTGCCAACACTGTTGTAATGGGAACCTTTCATAGTATTGCTTATAGATTGTTGAGATACGCATTTCCTGAATATAAAGGAAAGGAATTTGCAAAAGACTGGTGGGTTTTAAAAACTATCGGTGACATTTGCAAACACCCTTCAGATAAAAACCCTTTTGGAATAGGATTAGGGAATGGACTAGAAGTTATTTCAGAAGTCAATTCTTACATTAATTTAATGAAGAACAATGGTTTTCGCCCCAATATGGAGAACGATTACTACGACATAGTAATGAATGAAGCATATGAGACATTTGAAATTCTGAAGAATAATGCAAATTATTTAACTATGAGTGATTTAATTATAGATTTCCACGACCAGCTAAAAGCAGTGCCGGAATTCAGTAATTATGTTGCACAATTCTTTGATAGAATTCAAATAGACGAATTCCAAGATACTTCTCAATTAGTTTTAAACTGTATTAAACATATCAATAACGAAAATGTGTTTGTTGTTGGTGATTTCAGACAGTCAATTTATTCTTTCATTGGTGCTGAAGTAAACAATATCCTTCACTTTGCAGACCAGTTTGAAAACACAACAACTTATGAGTTACAAACCAATTTCCGTTCATCATTTGAGATAGTAGAATTTTCAAATCGGATTATTGATAAATCACCTATTGAATCTTACAAACGTTTTAAACCTTCTGAAGCACATAAAGGAAGTAGTGAAGCCGTTAGAATCCTTGATTATGAGACTGAAGATGAAGAATCATATGAGATTGCCGGACAGATTGAACAAGCTATTAAGATGGGTATAGAGCCTAGTGAGATAGCAGTCCTAGTGAGAACAAATGCCCAAATAGGATTCTATGAAAATGAATTAAATGCTAGAGATATTAAATATGATGTTTCTAGGGGTGGTAGTTTCTTCCAATATGGAGAAATCTTAGATATTGTTTCATATTTACGTATAGCAATTGATAAGAATGACAACACTTCAGTCAGAAGGGTTATTAACAGGCCGTCACGCTTCATTACAAACAAATTGATATCTGACTTAGACGTTCATGCTAAAAGGTCTAGAATAACCCTTTGGGAAGCTTTAAGAGACATTCCTTCAGCACAAATGGGAAGACAAGCTAAGAATATCCAAGAGTTCCTATATACAGTGGAAGAATTAACAAGACACGCTTATTCTATGTCTCCAAGAGAATTAGTGGAATATGTAATCACACTGACTGACTATAAAAGCTACATTAAAACGACTGCTACTTCATTAGAAAAATTCAATACTAAAGTCGAGAACTTAAACAAGCTAGTGAAGATTGCTTCTAGATATAAAAATGTTCAAGCATTATTGAACTCTATTGATGAAATGGAGAACAATAGCAACAAGAAGGAAGAAAAAAGAACTGGTGTCCAGCTTATGACAATCCACGCTTCAAAAGGTTTAGAGTTTGATATTGTTTATGTACCTTCAGTTGTGCAAGGTGTTCTACCACACGAAATGGCCATGACAGAACACAATATAGAAGAAGAGAGACGTTTATTCTATGTTGCTAGTTCAAGAGCAAGAGAACGTCTTCAGGTGAGTTCTTATAATACAGTGGTTATAGAAAATGAAAAGAATGGAACGGTTAGTGTAACACCTGTTTTTATTAGTGAATTCCTAAAAGAATTGATGGAATATTAATGTCTTATTAATAAAGTATTTAAAAGAAGTGTTGATATGACGCTTCTTTTTTATTATTTTAAAAAACTATTTACAAGTCTTTATAAAAGTGTATAATAAAAGAGTACCATACATAAAGGGAGGAAAACACAAGATGAAAGAAGAAAGAAACCACTACGTTGTTATTAAACCGAATGAGAAGGTGCAAGTAATTGAAAAAGATATAAGCACCATTGATACTCACGATTTACTTAGGAAGACGGTTGAAGGTTATATAGAGTGTGTGGCATTGCAGGATGATATAGACATTTGGTTAAATGAGGAAGGTAAATTAATTGGACTGGAACCGTCACTAGCATTAGTTAAGAATGGTGAAATTGTTGATTTGTTAATGGGTAATCTATTGGTTGCTGGCCGTGATGATGAAGGAGAGACGATTTCATTAACGATTGACCAGCTAGAGACATTCGGCAAATTAATAGAAGATGATGGTGGAACGGTTGTTATCACATTGGCAAATGGCGAGAAGAGAAACTTGCCATACATTGAAATAGTTTAATAAAATGAGAGTGTCAGGATTTGGCACTCTTTTTTTATATTTTTATAGAGAGAAAAGATTGTTTTAAAAAAATAATCTGATACAATAATCAACATTATTTTAAAGGAGGAAAGAAGAATGGATAAAAAACGTGGATTATTAATAGTAGACAAACAATTAGAGAGACTATATTCACTTGCAGAAATAATGAAAACAATAAGAAAAATGCAGACAAATGAATATATGGATGATGGCGAACAAAATGGTGCGCTTCAAGAGTTAATGGAAGAAACAGAAGAACTTTTAGAAGAATTAGGTTTGCTAAGAGAAAGAATATAAATAAAAACTAAGGGTGTCGGTTGACACTCCTTTTTTTGTTTGCTAGACTAAGAGTGTAAAGCAAGAACACAATCGAATATCGCTCTAGTTCGCACTGAAATTTGCGAATAGGATAGGTATGCACCAAATCACTAAACTTTTTCATGGGGTTTTCGGGGATTTGGTGTAACCAGAACTGGGCGGGGACTGTGGGATAAATTGAATGTTTTTTTTATTCTGACAATGGGAGGGTACTCTCTCCTAGTTTATGCCAGTTGGTTGATTGTTTTCAGACAATTCACAATTAATGTATTTTTGTTTAGTTGTCAATGATTGTCATTTACTTGCTTGTCTTGTCTCACTCTTTTACCATTTATTATGTAATTTATTATCATTTATTATTAATTAATATTAATTCTAATTTAATATTATCTTTCTATTCTATTAATCATCTATGTATATGTATACATCTATGTGTATAGATATGCAGTGAGCATGTGCCTGTTGTTCCCTGTCATATGTTGGAAGATAAGAAGTAATTATATTAGGATGATTAGGAATGTTAGGACTATTCGGAATAGTGCGACAATTGTTAGGCTTAATCCGTTTGATTGGTCTTGTCTCCTAAACATTTATTATTAGATTGTTCAATGTATTCTAATTAGTATGATTAGTTTGAATAGTCAGATAGTTTATAAGGTTACTGATTAATTAGAATTGTTTATACAATTTGTATATTGTTTGAATAATAAGTGTAGTATGAATAGTGTAAAGATAGAGAATAGTCAGACGATTCAGTTAGTTGGATTAGCATGATTAGTGTAAGTATTATGAATTGTTAGACAATTATAACTATTATGATTAATTAGATTAGTTATACTATTTACTTTAATTGAATAGTTAGATTAGTTTAATAATAAATAATATTGTGAATTGTTTATACAATTATAATAATTGTGATTAGTTTAAGTATTCTATCTTATTAGAATAGTATGACAATTATGAATAATGGAATAGTTTAGAATAAGCTGTCTTATTTGAATAGTTATAATTATCAGATAATAAACAGATGATTAATTCAATTGATTAGTTAGAATTGTATAATAGTTCTGATTAGTCAGATAATTAACAGTAGTATATTAATTGATTAGTAGAATAATTGTAAGCATTCAGATAATATAGATATTTCAGATAGTTTAATAGATTGGTATAGTTATCTGAATTGTGTATACAATAACGTTATATTCATGTTTTTGTATTGTAATATTACACGATATTAGTAATGTAAACACTTTCTATCAATTAGAGTATTTTAATTGAGAAAATGGTGATAATGTAAGTGTTTTCAGTAGGAAATAACGACTATTTCCCATGAATTCCTGCATAGAATTTTTAGAGCATGAATATTATAGATTGCTAGAAACCTTGTTATATCAACGTTTATAAGGTGTTTCTTGTATGTTATGCATTTTATGAGTGTATAAAACTACTCATATATTCATTTGTGTGCATAAAAAAGCTAGATTGTACTCATTATCAATAGTGCGGAAATATGCTCCGAATACTAAGACAGCCACCTTAATTAAAACGCCAAATACGGCTATTTTGAGCGTCTGAAGGCTATATGTTATTTTCGGCTTTAAATGCAAACGGTTACATTAAGCTTGTCGAGTTTCTTCTATTATATGCGAAATAAAAAGATAAAAATAATCATTTTTTCTAATTTGTCAATAGTTTTGGGCAAATTTTTTTATAAATCTTTTTGAAAAATAAATGTTGCATTTACTTTTCTTATAGTGTAATATAAATCTTGTAGCCGATATGGCTATTATAAATGAATTTTCTGACAATTTAATATTGAAAGTTTGCTTCTATATTAGTTGTTAGTTGTTCAAAAAAACTACTTATAGAAAAGGAATGATTTCAAATGAAAAAAGCTTTTAAAAAATTATCTCTTGTTGGTGCTTCAGTTGCTCTTAGTTTGGTTGTTGTCGCTTGTACTGATAACAATGAAGGAATAGACGTATCAAGCAAAATAGAAGGTAAAGACGGATTCTCGACAGAATACTTCTTGGTAACTGATAACGTTGATAATCGTTTTGTTGATACTAAATCACTTGCAACCAATTCAAACGCTCCATACGGCTATATTTTGGACAATGATTACAAATTAGGTGATGTTGTTAAGGTGACTTACAAAAACGACGATATAAGGCAAGAAAGAGTTTTGAGCGACAAGGAAATAAAGGAATCAAATGTTAAGGATTTTATAAAGGCTTCTAATTGTGGTAGTGATGAACTACTGGCTGAAGATGGAACATGTGTAAATGAGAATTTCTACCAATAATTTTTTTTTGAAACAAGTTGAAAAATAAATGTTGCATTTACATTAAATAAATGTTAATCTAAAGAAGTACCAAATAGGCACGGTTTGGAATTGTGTGATTTTTTGACACAATTCCGAAAATTAAAAAGGAGTGTTAAAAATGACAAACGAATTTTATATTGAAATGTGCAAAAACGAACTTGAAAAAAATACGGTTTTCAATCAACTTGTTTTTAATGACATAGAAGAGTTTGAGGAAGAAAACATAATATATTTTGAAGGTTTCAAGTTTAACCAGCCTGTCGAAGTCAAGATAAAACACGACAAGAAAGGTCACTTTACAAACTTTGAACTTGAATACAGATTAGAAGGAAATGAAACATGGAACTGGTTGGACAGTTGGGAATCATATATCAACTAATTAAAAATTCTGAAAATTAAAGGAGAAACGACAAAATGACAAAAAATTACATTCAGCAAATGACAGAACTAGCAGATTCAAAATTCTATGATGTGGAAGAGTTTAAACAGGTTTCTAGCCATCCTGAAGATACGCACCTTATAATTGTTCGGCTTTCCGGCTGGAACCACGTAGTATACCTTTATAACGGCTTAGATAATGCTTTTTATTCAGGAAGTTATCATTTTGAGGAAGAGTTTGCAAAGGAAGCTTTTAAGCGAAAAAAATAATGTAATAGATTGGATGAAAAAAAATGAAATGGCATGAAATAGTAAAGGCTTTAGTAGAAATTAGAATGGATTTGGAATTTTTGGAAGTGTTTAGATTACCTAAAACAAAAGGCAAAGAAAAAATAATAATGAAACGAAAAATAGTAGAACTAAAGAAAAAAGAAAGTGAATTAATACAAATGAAAATTGATTATAAAATGTATTAATTTGGAACTTACAAAAGGCTGGAAATATCTTATTTCCTTCCTTGAAGGATTTTCCAAATCCCACCACAAAATAAAACGAAAACAAAAGGAGTTTTTAAAATGACAAACACTATTAAATTGTACGTAGCAAATTTAGGAAAATATAACGAAGGTGAACATGTTGGCGCTTGGTTTGACTTGCAGGAAACAACACTGGAAGAAATTAGAATAAAAATTGGTGTTGCTCACTATGATGAAAACGGCGAATTTGTTCCATATGTTGAGGAAGAAAACGGAACGTATGTTTATGAAGAATGGGCAATTCACGACTATGAAGCACCGTTTAAAATTGCAGAATATGACAATATTGAAAACTTGATAGAAGTTGCTGAAGCTATGCAAGGTTTAGGAGTACATGAAATAGAAGCCATTTCGGAATTGGTAGATAATAGTATTGCAGATGATTTTCAAGACGGAATAGAAAAATTAGATGATGTAACTTTCTATCATGAATGCGGAAGTATGGAAGATGTTGCATACCAGTCTTATGAACAATCAGGACAACTTGCAGAACTAGACAAGGTAATTAATGTAAACTATATTGATTTTGAAGCAATTGGTCGAGACATGGATTTAGAAGGTAATTTTTACGAATTATCAGATAATATTTACATGGAGTATATTAGATAAATTTGACAATGTTAGGAAGGAAAAAACGCTGCTTTTTTCCTTTCCATAGATTGCCAAAACAATCTAAATCATAAAAAAATATTTTTGTCAAGGACTTGAAAATGCTCAAAAATTATGCTTTTTGTTTTAGCGTGGTTTGAATACCAAAATACATACAAACGTTTAAAACGTTTAAAACGGAATTATGAGCGTCTGAAGGCAACCCACCACAAAGGAGAATAAGAAAATGGAAAACACATTTGTCTGCGAATTGGCTCAACAGAATATAAAGGAAGGTTTGAAATGGTTCATAGGTTTTAATGATTGTCAAGTAGTTTATTATTTGAAGGCTTTACAATGGGAAATAGAAACGGCTGAAGAATGGCGAGAGTTTCAAAAATTGGTTGAAGAAGTCAAGGAATATATTTCCAACATCAAAGGC
>Ga0209463_1000062_pt1 | contig 92639 bp, 86 predicted proteins | sample AgamicMgSfrz_FD_187169 | JGI IMG/M metagenome (GOLD analysis project Ga0209463, IMG submission 187169) | Agave microbial communities from Guanajuato, Mexico - Mg.Sf.rz (SPAdes) (version 2) | ecosystem: Host-associated > Plants > Phyllosphere > Phylloplane/Leaf | place: Guanajuato, Mexico... | reverse complement strand
ATATAGGCATTCATATTAGATTGTTATTACTTAACACTTGATATGCTTTTCTCTGCATATTTTTGATTACCCATACTAATAATCCTAAAATCGGCAAGAGTGCTAAACTATACAACGTTAATTTTGCATCAATTGCAAACATGAAAATTAACGTAATAATTACGCTGATGATATCAGAAATGAGATTGATTAAACCGTTACTCAATAAATCACTTAATGTATTAATATAGTTAACGACTCTTATCAAAATTTTCCCATGGGGGCGATTATCAAAATAAGAAAAGGGAAGCTTCTGTAGGTGCTGAAAAATATCTAAACGCATATCCTTTAAGATATTCTGACCAATTTGTGTAATCCATTGAATACGGTAGCGCATACATATTCCGATTACAACTAGAGAAAGAATAAACAGAATACTAATTCCTATCAGTAATGATATATCTTTATTTGGTATGATTTCATCGATTGCTATTTTCGTAAAAAACGGACCGAGCATCCCTGCCACATTGGCAGTTAATATGATTAGCAATGTAATAAACAATGCCTTTTTATAAGGTTTAATATAAGCACCGATTCGTTTATAGTGACTCCAGTTAAATTCGGTTTCTAATTCTTCATCGACATTAAATTTATTACGGGCCAATGGTTGCTCCCCCTTCTTCCTGCTCTACTAATCCTAGCTGTCTTTTGTATACATCGTAATACATTCCTTTTTTGGCAACGAGCTCTACATGTGTTCCTCGTTCCTTTACTTCGCCTTTATCAAGAACTAAAATAAAGTCTGCTTCTCTCACAGAAGAAATCCGATGCGCAATAATAAACGTTGTTTTAGTTTTCGTTAGCTGAGTTAGTTCTTTTTGAATCTTACTTTCTGTTTCCATATCTACTGCCGATGTCGTATCATCTAATATTAAAATAGACGGATCCTTTGCTAACGCCCTCGCTAAAGAGATTCTTTGCTTTTGACCGCCAGATAATCCTACCCCACGCTCACCTACGATTGTATCGTATCCTTCAGGCATTTTAGCAATGAAACTATGAGCATCTGCAATCGCTGCAACACGCTGAATCTGTTCCATATTCAAATATGGATTTCCAAAGGAGATATTTTCCTCAATCGTATTGGAAAACAAAAAGATGTCTTGCATTACCATCGAAATTTGATCACGGAGCTTCCGTACTGGCCATTCTTTGGCATTGACTTGATCAATTAACACTTCCCCATCTGTCGGGTCATAGAATCTTGCAATTAAGTTAACAAGCGTAGATTTACCTGATCCTGTTTCACCTAAAATCCCTACTGTTTGCCCTGGTCGAACACTAAAGGAAACATTTTTTAAGATTGGTGTTTCTGGATCATCGGAAAACGCAAAAGAGACATTTTCAAATGTTACATATCCAGAAATTTTCTTGCCTTTCTTTCTGTCTTCCACCATAATTTGCGGCTCGGTATTTAATAAATTTCTAATTTTTACACACGATGCATTAAAACGCTGCACATCATTTATCAGCCATCCACTCATACGCATTGGCATATTTAGAAGCCACATAAAGCCGTTAAAAGCAACCAAATCACCAATGGACATACTTCCTTGGATAACAAATAACCCACCTAATAATAATGTAATAACAGCGAGTAGTCCTGCAAATCCATCCAACCATGGTAAATACTTTTTCGAAACATTGGCAGAATCAAGATTACGCTTCCGATAATCATTGTTAAAATGATTAAACTTCTCAATTTCATATTCTTCACGAGAAAACGCTTTAACTACTCGGTTTCCACTAATATTTTCTTCTACCATGGAGTTCAGTCTTGAAAAACTTTCCCGAATTTCTAAAAATACAGGATGTGCTGCTTTGGACATTTTTTGCGTAAAAATAAAAATAATGGGTGTAACGGCAACAAGTGCTAATGTTAGTTTCCAATCGATATTCATCATTACTAGAATAGCAACGGCAAACCAGATGACACATTCAGCGATATTGTAGCAAACCCATGAAACAAAATGGCGTATCGCATCCATATCCCCTGTCATCCTCGCCATAATATCTCCTACTCGATTATGATTGAAAAAGTCAAAATCAAGCTCTTGTAGTTTTTTGTACATATCTTGCCTGATTTCAAACTGTGCATCTTGACCAACATGTTCATAGAACATTTGGTATATGTAACGAGTAACCGTTCTAATAAGTGTTGCTCCTATCATCGCTAAAAGAATTGGAACTAAGAGTTGGACTCGATTATTCGCAATGACTTCATCAATCAATTTTCCACTTAAAATAGGAATAATCACTACAAAGAAGGAATTTGCCAATAAAATCAACGTTGCACTAATTACTTTTTTCTTATTCTTCTTTACATAACTCCAAATCCATTGGTAATTATTCAATAGGAATCTACACTCTTTCTTTTGTTATTTGTTTACTTCAAAAATGATATTTCTAAAGATAGATAAATATACTTGTAAAACAAAATTCACTAAGTGAAATCAATAATATCTCTTAATACAAATAAAGGGGTGTATAAAAAGTTTATATTCGCTTTCATACTTTCTGCCTCTCTCCCATCTTTTAGGCGTTGTTAAATCATTGTTATGTTCTGCTGCCTATCACACACTTTGATCCTCCTTATCTGCCTTTTTGCAGGTAATAACTATTCGTTAACAATGCCATTAAATTATTTTATTTTAAAATGCTACAAATAGTATCACTGCTTTAGCGCAGACACTACTTGTAAGTTTAAAAAGATAAGAAAGAACTCATTTCTTATCACAGATTAATTTTAGTCATGACCGTTTGACGTAACTAGTACTTAAATTGTATAATTATGGACAAAATTTGACTTGAAAGGAGTACATTGAATGTTATACTATCAATCAAATTATTTTGGACAAAATGGCGATTTTGATCGTATATCAGCATTCACTCCTACTAACCTTCCACACTTCCACCGCAGCATGGAATTGATAATGGTCGATGAAGGAACACTGGAGCTTAATATACAGAATAAAACCTATACACTGCAAGCTGGAGAAAACGCTCTCATTCTTTCAAATCAGATACATAGTTTGCATAGCACACAGAAAAATCACTCTTGGATTTATGTCTTTTCACCAGAATTAGTTAATCAGTTTTATCAACTAAGTAAAAATAAAGACTTAATCCATCCAGTATTCAGGTTACAACCTAACACTTGTGAGATGATAAAGGAATTGTTCATTAAAAGTAAAAGCTCGATGCTTGCTAAAAAAGGAGTATTATATTTGATTTGTGCGGAATTATTAAACCAAACATCATTTAAAGAGGAAACACGAAGAGATGATTATTTATTACATGATTTACTGAACTATATCCAAAATCACTTTACAGAGGAACTTTCATTAAAAGAGTTATCACAAAGGTTTGGTTATGATTATTCTTACCTATCAAGATTTTTTACAAAAATACTGAAAGTACCATTCGTTGATTTTTTAAACGGGCATCGGGTTACATTGGCATCCCAATTATTAAAAACAACGGATAGTAAAATCACAGAAATTGCTGATATGGTTGGATATAAAAACATTCGCAGCTTTAATCGAAACTTCGAAAAAATTATGCATACTACCCCAAGTAATTACCGAAAAGCATATACAGAAACATATTAATACTATTAATAATTACATACCAAAAAATCCTTAGAAAAACGAAAGTATCGTTTATTCTAAGGATTTTCTATTACAACTATTAATAATCACTAGTGCTCGTTAAGCCATTAACGATTGCTACCCCAGAGCTTGCTCCAATTCTAGTTGCTCCTGCAGCAATCATTTTCTCTGTATCTTCGCTGCTGCGCACACCTCCAGAAGCTTTTACACCTACATCTGGTCCAACCGTTTTTCTCATTAATGCAATATCCTCAATCGTCGCTCCACCTGTAGAGAAGCCTGTTGACGTTTTTACAAAGTCAGCTCCTGCTTCTACAGCTAATTTACAAGCGATTTCTTTTTCCTCATTTGTTAGCAGGCTAGTTTCAATTATTACTTTTGATAAAGCTTTGCCTTTAGCAGCATCAACAACTGCTTTTATGTCTTCTTTAACTAAATCATAATTTTTATCCTTTAGCGCACCAATATTAATAACCATATCTACTTCTGTCGCACCATTTTTGATTGCATCCTCTGTTTCAAATGCTTTTGTTGCGGAAGTAGTTGCGCCTAAAGGGAAACCGATCACTGTACACACTTTTACTTCTGTTCCACTTAGCAATTCACTTGCAACTTTCACCCATGTTGGGTTAACGCAGACCGAAGCGAATACATATTGTTTTGCTTCTTCACATAGAGTAACAACCTGTTCTTTTGTTGCATCTGCTTTCAATAAAGTGTGATCAATCATTTTAGCAATATTCATTATGATTCTCCTTTGATTTATGTACTAATAAAAATGATGGCGAAGCTCTTTGCAGCAATTGAAACAAAGAGCTTCAACAACATATTCTAAATTAATATTACTTTCCGTAAGACAAAAAGTGAACAATTAATTTTTTCTTAAGAAACAATCGCTGCTTGATCTTCTATTTCTTCCAGAACGCGGACAAATTGTCCTTCATTCACAGGATAGCCAGCTTTGATGATTTTAACCTTAACAATTTTCCCAACCATTTCCTCTGTAGCAGGGAAAACTACCTTTAGATAATTGTCTGTATATCCTACATAAAGCTTGCCATTTCCATCCTCTTTGTAAACTTCTTCTGGAATAACTTCTACTACTTCTGCTTCATAGTTAGACGCATATTCTTTTGCCAGCTGATCAGAAAGCGAAATCAAGCGATGAACTCGCTCATTCTTCACATCTTCATCAATCTGGTTGTCCATACGTGCAGCAGGAGTTCCTGTTCTCTTTGAATAGGGGAATACATGTAATTCGGAAAATTTATGGTCTTTTATAAAATTATATGTTTCCATAAACTCTTCTTCTGTTTCTCCTGGGAAACCGACAATAACATCGGATGTAATTGCTAACCCTGGTAAAGCCTCTTTTAATCTCGTAATTCTTTCCGCAAAGAATTCCATTGTATATTTTCTTCTCATTCTTTTTAAAACAGTGTCTGATCCTGATTGAATAGGAATATGAAGATGATTTACAATTATTTTGGATTTATCCAATACTTCGATTACTTCATCTGTTATTTGACTAGCCTCAATAGAAGAAATACGAAGGCGCTTCAGCCCCTTCACTTGCGATTCTAGATCACGAAGTAGGTTAGCTAAGTTATAGTCCTTCATATCAGAGCCATACCCGCCTGTGTGAATACCTGTTAACACGATTTCTTTATAGCCAGCATCCACTAATTGCTGCGCTTGTTTAATAACATCTTGTGGGTCTCTAGAACGCATCAACCCTCTTGCCCACGGAATTATACAAAAAGTACAAAAGTTATTGCAGCCTTCTTGAATTTTTAAAGATGCTCTTGTTCTATCTGTAAATGCAGGTACATCCATTTCTTCATAAACACGATTTTTCATGATGTTTCCAACTGCATTAATTGGTTGTCTTTCTTGTTTGAATTGCGCAATATACTCTAGCATTTTCACACGATCCTGTGTCCCTACTACAATATCGACACCAGGGATAGCCATAATTTCTGCTGGTGATGTTTGTGCATAACAACCTGTAACACAAATAACTGCATCAGGGTTTTTGCGGACTGCACGACGAATAACTTGACGGCTCTTCTTATCCCCTGTATTGGTAACAGTACATGTATTTATAACATATACATCTGAAATATTTTCATATTCTACACGTTCATAGCCTTGTTGTTTAAACAACTGCCAGATCGCTTCCGTTTCATAATGGTTTACTTTACATCCTAATGTGTGAAAAGCAACTGTTGGCATTTTTATCACTCCATCAATTCAAAATGGTAAGATACAGCAGACAATAGATATAACGGTGCAGTCTCTGTTCTTAATATTCTTGGACCAAGTCCACATGTCACAAAATCATGCTCTTTTAATAAATTTACCTCTGACTCACTTAGACCACCTTCTGGTCCAAACAAAGCAAGGATGGTCTGCCCCTTTGTTATCGACTGTAATTTCTTCGTTAACATAGCCGATTCGCCTTCTTTAGCCTCTTCCTCATAAGCAATTATCTTTACGTCATAGCTTTTTGAGCGTTGGATTAATTCTTTCATACTAATTGGGGTACTTACTTCTGGTATCATCGTTCGATGAGATTGTTCAGCCGCTTCTTTGGCAATTTTATTCCAGCGATTGAGCTTTTTTGCCCCTTTTTTTTCATCCCATTTAACGACAGAGCGAGCTGCTATAAAAGGGATAAACTCATAAGCGCCTAATTCCGTCCCCTTTTGAATAATCCATTCTAGCTTATCCCCTTTTGGCAGTCCGCTCACGATGGAAACAGAAACAGGAAGTTCTATTTCTCCTTCTAACCATTGTACCACTTTTGCAGTGACTTCGTTTTCGGAAATATTTTCTATTGAACACTGTGCTACCTGTTGATCATTATTGACACAGTATATTTCATCTCCAACATTCATGCGCATCACGCGAACTATATGATGATAATCATCTTCTTGGATAATAAATGTATCTTCTTCCTGTATAGCAAAATAACGCTGCAATCGAATACCTACTTTCCTTTAAGCAATAGATAAGGAAGAATCGCAAAACGAAACTTCCCTTTTCCTTTAGAATATACGCTTACTCTTACAGCTTAGCGCCGTCAAAAAGACATTTGTTATACCTTAGTTCTTTTTTTGAGCGGTAATGCTTACCCAATCTTCCATTTGTACTGTTTCTATTATTTCTAGTCCTGATGCTATAATAGCATCTTTCACTTCTTCTTTTTTCTGAAGAATAATACCAGAAGCAATAAAGTAACCGTCTTTCTGAAGTAAACGGTAAACATCATCTGTAAATCGTACGATAACCTCTGCCAAAATATTTGCAACAATTACATCTGCCTGTTCGTCTATACCACTTAATAAATTATTTTGGCGGACAGTTGTTTTTTCGTGAACCTTGTTCAACTTAATATTTAGCTTTGCAGAACGTACTGCAACTTCATCCAAATCTAAAGCCAGTACAGAACTAGCTCCTAACATCGCAGCCGCAATGCTTAATACACCAGATCCAGTCCCTACATCAATAACCACATCGTCTTTTTTTACTATTCTTTCCAAAGCCTGGATGCATAATACAGTTGTTGGGTGAGTTCCTGTACCGAATGCCATACCTGGGTCTAATTCAATAATCAATTCATCTGTATGAACTGGAGTATAATTCTCCCAAGTTGGCACAATTGTAAATTTCTCCGATATCTTTACAGGATGATAATATTTTTTCCAAGCGGTCGCCCATTCTTCTTCATTAACTTCCATAATAGACACTTTATTTAATCCAATATCAATATTAAATAGTACTAAATTATTAATATTTTCTTTAATTGCTTCCACTGTTTCTCCAAGAAAACTATTGATCGGTAAGTATGCTTTAACTAGAACGCCTTCTTCAGGATAATCATCAGGATTTAGTTGGTAGATTTCGCCGAATTGGTCTTCTCTTTCCTTAATTAATTCAAAGGGATCTTCAATAACTACCCCACTAGCACCTGCTTCATGCAAAATATTTGAAATAGGTTCAATCGCTTCATTTGTAGTATGAATTGTGATTTCTGACCATTTCATTTCTACCAACTCCTTTTTGATTATGGCTGTTTTCGTAACGTTTGTTGCTATTACCCGCAGCCGAAATACACTTCGCTTTCCGTGGGGCTCGCGCTAATCCCACAGAATTCTATGTGTATTCCGGCTGCTCCATTTTCCAACTAATTCTTTTTTCTATAGAAAAAAGAACAATTTTTCAAAAAACAATTTGAGCAAATACAACTCTGATTATTCACCTTTAAATGCTTTTTTCACTTTAGAGAAAAAGCTATCATCTTCTTCTCCTTGAGGGGAAGCCCCTGTTACATCAGCAAACTCTTGTAAAATTTGCTTTTGTTTTTCGGATAACTTTGTTGGCGTTATCAGACGTACAATCACGTGTTGGTCACCTTGACCGTATCCACGCACATTTGGAATACCTTTACCTTTAAGTCTGAATTTCGTTCCTGTTTGTGTTCCTGCAGGTACTTTCAGCTTCACTTTTCCATGAATCGTAGGGACTTCAATTTCATCCCCAAGTGCAGCTTGAACAAAAGTAATCGGCATTTCACAATATACATCTTCCCCATCACGCTCGAAGAAATCATGTCTTCTTATGTGGAATACAACATATAAATCACCTGCTGGTCCTCCATTCACTCCAGGCTCACCTTGACCAGATACTCTTAATTGTTGGCCATCATCGATACCTGCCGGAATTTTAACACTGATTTTACGGCGTTTTTTCACTTTACCAGTTCCGCCACAAGTAGAACATTTATGCTTAATCTCTTTACCAGTACCATGGCAATAATTACATGTTCTTCTATTCACAATACGACCGAACGGCGTATTTTGCTCTACATTCAATTGCCCTGTACCGCTACAATGCTTACATGTAACTGGTTTGGTTCCAGGTTTTGCACCTGTTCCACTACATGTTTCACAGTTTTCTTCTCTTGGTATTTCAATTTCTGTCTCTTTGCCAAATGCCGCTTCTTCAAATGAAAGGGTCATTGTATATTGTAAATCAGCCCCTTGGCGTGGAGCATTAGGATCTCGTCTTCTTGAACCTCCACCACCAAAAAATGTGCTAAAAATATCTTCAAAGCCACCGAAACCACCGAAGTCTCCCCCGCCACCGAATCCTTGATTAGGATCTGTGTGACCAAATTGATCATAATGAGCTCTTTTTTGATCATCACTTAAAACTTCGTATGCCTCTTTAACTTCTTTAAACTTTTCATCTGCATCTGCATCTTTATTAATATCTGGATGATACTTTTTCGAAAGCTTACGATATGCTTTTTTTATTTCATCCTTAGAAGCGCCTTTGCTGACTCCCAGGACTTCATAGTAATCTCGTTTATCCATAATTGATTACCACTCCCCGATTCTTTTCACATAGATGCTATTGTATCATTTTGCCTTTCCAAAGTACAATAGTTTATTGCTATCTTTCTTAAATATCGATTAAAAACTTATTCTCTAAAAGAAAAGTCAAAGTCAAGATAACCTGACTTTGACTTTTTACTAGACATATATTGTTTATTTCAATTACTTATCGTCTTTTACTTCTTCAAACTCTGCATCCACTACGTTATCATCTTTACCAGATGCTCCGCCTTCTGCTCCTTGTGCAGCTTGTGCTGCTTGAGCAGCTTCTTCATATAATTTCATAGAAAGGGCTTGAACGATTTCTTGAAGAGCATCTTTCTTCGCACGAATTTCTTCTAATTCGTTTTTCTCGATAGCTGCTTTTAAAGCATCTTTTGCTTCGTTTGCCTTCGCTACTTCGCCTTCGTCCACTTTACCTTCTAAATCTTTTAACGTTTTTTCAGTAGTGAAAACTAATTGATCCGCTTCATTGCGTAGTTCTACTTCTTCTTTACGCTTTTTATCAGCTTCTGCATTTTCTTCTGCTTCTCTTACCATTTTGTCAATTTCTTCATCTGATAAGCCTGTAGAAGATTTAATTGTAATGGTTTGCTCTTTATTTGTGCCAAGATCCTTCGCACGAACATTTACGATACCATTTTTATCGATATCAAATGATACTTCGATTTGTGGAATTCCACGTGGTGCTGGTGGAATATCAGCTAATTGGAAACGGCCTAATGTTTTATTATCTGCAGCCATTGGACGCTCCCCTTGAAGCACATGGATATCAACAGCTGTTTGGTTATCAGCAGCAGTTGAGAATACTTGAGATTTAGATGTAGGGATTGTAGTATTACGCTCGATTAACTTTGTAAATACTCCACCCATTGTTTCAATACCTAATGAAAGTGGTGTTACGTCTAAAAGAACAACATCTTTTACATCACCAGTAATTACGCCACCTTGAATAGCTGCACCCATTGCAACTACTTCATCAGGGTTTACCCCTCTATGAGGCTCTTTACCGATTTCTTTTTTGATTGCTTCTTGTACTGCTGGGATACGTGTTGATCCACCTACTAAGATAACTTTATCAATTTCAGAAGCGCTAAGACCAGCATCTTTAAGTGCTTGACGAGTTGGTCCCATTGTACGTTCTACTAGTGAAGCTGAAATCTCTTCGAATTTAGCACGAGTTAAAGTTACTTCTAAGTGAAGTGGGCCAGCATCTCCAGCTGTAATAAATGGTAAAGAAATTTGTGTAGAAGCTACACCTGAAAGGTCTTTTTTCGCTTTCTCTGCAGCATCTTTAAGACGTTGTAAAGCCATTTTATCTTTGCTTAAATCAATACCATTCTCTTTTTTGAATTGTTCTACTAAATAATCAATGATAACTTGGTCAAAGTCATCTCCACCTAGACGGTTATCACCAGCTGTAGATTTAACTTCAAATACACCGTCACCAAGCTCAAGGATAGATACGTCAAAAGTACCTCCACCAAGGTCATAAACTAAGATTGTTTGATCTTCATCTGTTTTATCAAGTCCATAAGCTAATGCAGCAGCTGTAGGTTCGTTAATGATACGTTCCACTTCTAAACCAGCAATTTTACCAGCGTCTTTCGTTGCTTGACGTTCTGCATCATTAAAGTAAGCAGGCACTGTAATAACAGCTTTTGTTACTTTTTCGCCTAGATATTCTTCTGCATACCCTTTTAAGTATTGAAGAATAATAGCAGAGACTTCTTGAGGAGAATAGTTTTTACCTTCTACCTCCACTTTATAGTCTGTACCCATATGACGTTTAATAGACATAATAGTGTTTGGGTTTGTAATAGATTGACGTTTTGCAACTTCCCCTACTTGACGTTCTCCATTTTTGAATGCTACTACAGATGGAGATGTTCTATTACCTTCTGGATTTGGGATAACTTTTGGTTCTCCACCTTCAAGTACAGCAACACAAGAGTTTGTTGTACCTAAATCAATTCCAATAATTTTACTCATGGAAATTTCCCTCCTATTTTTTAGATATGTAAAGCTTATTGACTTACTTTAACCATTGCAGGTCGAATCACTCTGTCTTTTAACTTATACCCTTTTTGAAACTCTTCTACCACGATATTAGATTCCGTTCCTTCTACTTCTTCTTGCATTACTGCTTGATGAAGATGTGGATCAAATTCATTTCCAACCGCTTCGATAGCTTCTACACCTTCTTTTTTAAGAGCCTCAAGGATTCCACGATAAACCATTTCCACACCTGTATATAAACTTTGTGTTTGTTCATCAACAGCCTCGATTTTCAAAGCTCTTTCCAAATTATCTATGTTTGGTAATAAGTCCATTACAAGACTTTGTGCTCTATATGTTTGAGCCGTTTCCATATCAAGCCTTGCTCTGCGACGTGAATTATCAAAATCAGCTTGCAAGCGAAGATAGCGATTAGATTCTTCTTCTAATTTTGCTTCTAGTACAGCAATTTTTTCATTAGCTGCCTTTAATTCTTCAGCTGTGTTTTCCTCATTGGAAGGAGTCGCTTCTGCCTCTTCGAATACTTCTTCGATTGTTTCTTCTACTTGGATGTCTTCTTGTGCTGCTTGTTGTTCCATCTCTGCACTATTCGTTGTTTTTTCTTCTGCCAACTTGTTTCACCTCCCTTAAAGGAATCATTCCAATGAAAACCATACAGATTGATAGAAATTCATCAATCTTTTATGGTCTTTATATAAATCGATTTTCTACCCTTTTAAATATTCCACATAAGTTACTTTTGATACAAATTAGTAAGTACTTTTGTTAGGTCATTTGATAAAATATTTAATAAGCTTATCACCCTTGAATATTCCATTCTTGTTGGACCAAGAATAGCGATTGAACCAATTTGTTCATCCCCGATACTATAGGAAGCGGAGATAATACTGCAATTTTCCATTGCAGTGTTATTATTCTCTCTTCCAATTTTAATGCTAATATCAGATGAGTTATTGCGAATGAGCTCTGGAATCCCATCCTCTTTTTCAATCATATTCAATAAATTTCTTATTTTCGTAATATCATGAAATTCAGGTTGACTTAAAATATTTGTTTTCCCACCAAAAAATAATTTTTCATGGGTATCAATTTTTACGGTTTCTGAAAGTGAGTTGATAAAATACTCATAATTACTAATATGTTGTTTTAATAAGAAAGCTACTTCCTTATAAATCTTGTTATGAAGCTTGTCAATTGGAACTCCCATTAGCCGTTCATTCAAAATATTAACCAATTTCTCTATTTCCCCTGCATGGATAGAATCAGGTAAATGAAACATTCTGTTCTCTACATGGCCTGAATCTGTCACAATAATGGCGATTGCCGTATGGTTGTTCAAAGGGACAATTTGAATTTTCTTCAACTTGTTTTCCTTAACGGCAGGTCCAAGGACAATAGTAGTATAGTTTGTTAAATCAGACAATATTTTAGCAGATTTTTGCACAATATTTTCTAATTCATAAATTTTCTCTGCAAATAATGAGTTAATCCTCATAAGATCTGAACGCTTTAATTTCTGTGGTGATAATAGATGATCAACATAAAAACGATATCCCTTTTCTGAAGGTACACGACCTGAAGAAGAGTGCGTTTTTTCTATAAATCCAGACTCCTCTAAATCAGCCATTTCATTACGGATGGTAGCGGAGCTAAACGTGATGTTTTCTTTTTTCGATAAGCTCCTTGAGCCTACGGGTTGTGCTGTTGAAATAAAATCATCAATAATCACTTGTAATATTAATAATTGACGATCAGTTAACACATTAATCACCTCTGTTAGCACTCTTTATTAACGAGTGCTAAATCTATATATAAAGTAGCAAAAACAAAGGGTCTGTGTCAATAATTTGGTCCTTTTTTCTGCAAGAAATTTTTACCTTCTAGTCAACCTAGACATTGAATTGCTTTTTATCTCTTTACTAGTTACTAAAAATACACTCCGTTCAAGTAAGAAGAATGTTAAACACTTCGTTAACTACCTTTATGCAGCCCACTCTGTATTTCTTCTTTTACAACCAACACATTTTTAAAACCCAAAAATAAGTTAGGTTTCTTTTCTAAAGGCTGTTTTAGTAAAGTTTGTTGCGATTACCCGCAGCCGGAATACACTTCGCTTTCCGTGGGGCTAAGCTTAAGCCTCCTCAGCTTCGCCTCCGGGGTCTCAGACTGTCTCGCTAATCCTCGTGGCGTCTACGTATATTCCGGCTGCTCCATTTTTCCAACTAATTGTTTTTTCCTATTGAAAAAACAACAATCCTTTAGAAAACAGCCTTTCTAAATAAAGAGACTTCATTACTTAAGCACTCCAATAAAGGATTGAAAAACTTCATTCCCCAAAAATCTGCCCTTATCGGTTAATCTCAAATATCCATCCTCGATTTCAATAAGCTCTCGACTAATTAGCCCCTTTATTTCTTTATCAAAAAGCTGTAATAGATTTTGATTATATTTTTCTTCAAAAGATAGTAAACTTACCCCTTTGTTTTTTCTTAATCCAAGGAATAATTCTTCTTCCATTTGTTCTACGACTGTTACTTTGTGTTCGTGCATAAGCGGAAACTCGCCTTGTTCTAATGGCTGCATATATTTTTTTAATGGCCCATAATTAGAGTATCGGTTCTTACCTACATAACCATGTGAGCCTGCTCCAAACCCAAAATACTCTGCATTATTCCAGTATGTGAGATTATGACGACTTTCAAAACCAGGTTTCGCAAAATTACTAATCTCATATTGTTGAAAACCGTGATTTGCCATCTCCTCCATTAATACGCCATACATGCTTGCTTCCACATCTTCACCAGGTGTAGGTAGTTTCCCCTTCCGCATCAAATTATAAAAAACAGTTTTTGGCTCTATAATCAGGGAGTATCCTGAATAGTGCTGGATATCTAGTGTAAATGCTGTCTTTAAGGTTTCTTGAAAATCTTCCAATGTTTGTCCAGGCAAACTATAAATTAAGTCTACACTTATATTATCAAACCCAATCTTTTTTGCAGATTCGATGGATGAAAACACATCTTCAGCCTTATGAGTTCTACCAATCCTCTGTAATAGCTCGTTATTAAAAGATTGAACACCGAAACTTAAACGGTTGACGCCTCCCTCGTAAAGAGCCTTTAATTTATCTTCTGTTAAATCCCCAGGATTTGCTTCAAAGGTATATTCTATTTCTGGATGTACTTTAAGTTCTCTATTAATAATTCCACAAAGTCGTTCCAATTGAGGTGCAGTTAAACTTGTTGGTGTTCCTCCGCCCACAAAAATCGTAGAAAGCTTTTGTTCCCCATATTTTTCAATGGTTAACTTCATTTCTTTCTCTAGAGAATCGAGGTATTCATCTACTGGCTGTCCTTTTAAAAACACTTTATTAAAATCACAATAGTGACAAATATGCTCACAAAATGGAATATGGATATATGCTGCTTGTATCAATTTTTCACAACCTTTAAATTAGTTAACTATGTGATGAAACAAGTTTTAAGAACAACTTGTTTCAATGAATGAATAAATAAGAAAAGAGGTTGATGCTTATTGGCACCTACCTCCCTTACTTATAGCAGTCAATGATGTGATTAGCAAGTTTCTTGCATCATTTTGATTGACTACTTTTATGTCATTCTGCCTTTTTACTTTTTCGTATTATTATCATCCATACGCAATACTGCCATGAACGCCTCTTGCGGAACTTCAACAGATCCAACTTGCTTCATCCGTTTTTTTCCTTCTTTTTGCTTTTCTAGCAATTTACGCTTACGGGAAATATCCCCACCATAACATTTTGCCAATACGTTTTTACGCATTGCTTTAATGGTAGAACGAGCGACAATCTTTTGACCAATTGCTGCTTGGATTGGCACCTCAAATTGCTGACGCGGAATCAGTTCCTTTAACTTCTCCACAATAACTTTTCCTCTTTCGTAAGCAAAATCCTTATGAACAATAAAGCTAAGCGCATCTACTTGTTCTGAATTCAGTAAAATATCCATCTTCACCAAAGTTGATGTTTTATATCCAATGAGTTCATAATCAAATGAAGCATATCCTCTCGTGTTTGATTTCAATTGGTCAAAGAAATCATAAACAATTTCGGATAACGGAATTTCATACATAATCTTGACGCGAGTCTCATCCATATATTGCATATCGATGAATACGCCTCTTTTTTGTTGACATAATTCCATAATGGCACCGACATATTCATTTGGAGCCATCATCGTTGCCTTCACGTACGGTTCTTCAATTCGTTCGATTTTTTGAGGATCTGGCATCGCTGATGGATTATCTACCTTGATTTCTGTTCCATCTGTCAAAATAACATCATAGATAACACTTGGAGCAGTTGTAATTAAGTCAATTTTGAATTCACGCTCAATTCGCTCTTGAATAATCTCCATATGAAGTAAGCCCAAGAAACCACAACGAAAGCCAAATCCTAATGCTTGTGATGTTTCCGGTTCAAATTGCAATGCTGAATCATTCAGCTCTAATTTTTCCAATGCTTCACGTAAATCATTAAATTTTGCACTGTCTATTGGATATAAACCACAATAAACCATTGGATTAAGCTTTCTATATCCTGGTAATGCTTTTGTTGCGCCATTCTTCGCGCTTGTAATCGTATCCCCTACTCGGGTATCACCAACATTTTTAATTGCAGCTGTTAAAAAACCTACATCTCCAACAGATAATTCATCGGTATTAACAGCTTTCGGTGTAAATACCCCTACTTCAATAACTTCAAATTCTTTACCTGTTGCCATCATTTTAATTTTGTCACCTGGTTTAACTGTTCCATCAACCACACGAATATAAGTGACTACACCCCGGTAAGCGTCATATAAACTATCAAAAATAAGTGCTTTTAACGGTGCCTCTGGATCTCCTTCTGGCGCAGGAACTTTTTCTACTACTTGTTCAAGTATATCTTCTATCCCAATACCAGATTTTGCAGAAGCAAGCACAGCCTCTGAAGCATCTAATCCAATAACTTCCTCAATTTCGTTTCTAACTCTCTCAGGATCAGCACTTGGAAGGTCGATTTTATTAATAACAGGAACTATTTCCAAATCATTATCAATTGCTAAATAGACATTAGCTAATGTCTGTGCTTCAATTCCTTGTGCTGCGTCAACTACTAATACAGCTCCTTCACACGCAGCCAAACTACGTGATACTTCATATGTAAAATCCACGTGTCCTGGTGTGTCTATGAGATGAAGGGTATATATTTCTCCATCCTTTGCTTGATATTTTAATTGGACTGAGTTTAGTTTAATCGTAATTCCGCGTTCTCTTTCCAAATCCATTGAATCTAGAAGCTGATCTTTCATCTCACGTGCAGTGAGTGCATTTGTTTTTTCTAATATTCTATCAGCTAGGGTTGATTTCCCATGATCTATATGTGCAATAATAGAAAAATTTCTAATTTTTGATTGTCTTTTAAGCATCTCTTCTCTGTTCATTTAGTTCACTCCTACAATAATCGCGCATGTACACTATTTTTGATTATAGCAGTGTGAAGAATAAGATTCAACGAAAAGTAAAATGAATTACTAAACAGTTTTCTATTTTTCTTTTTCCTCTATTATATCTCCAACAAGACTAACTCCTTTTTCCGCTAAAGAAGATATCGTATCTGCTACTCCTTTACCAATACTGGACAGTAAGTTAAAAGCTTTTATTTCTTCTAATTGCTGTTTTTTTTGATCCAAATCATGGCTTGTGATATTTTGGCCAAGAACTGATGCCTCCATATTACCATCCTCATTTTTAATGGATACAGCACTTTGAAATCCTTGATCTTCATAGCCTTTCATTTTGTGTATTCCACTATTTGCTTGCTGCATTCCGAATAATACACATATAAACATTAACAAAACGATACCTACCGCACCTAATGTATATAGTTTCAACTTGATCAATCCCCTTTATTATAAGTATCAAGTTTGCAATTCCCAAAAACTACCTTTCCTAGTAACTCTATTAAAAATGTATGAAGTTACTAGGAAAGGTAGAACCCTTTTCGTTTATTTAGTGTGTATTGTAACCAACATTGTCTTGATTAATGGCTGAATGGAGGGCGGCATTTAATCCATTTGCAAGTAGGTTTGCCATGTCTTCAATAAAAACATCCACTTCTTTCGGTGTTACCATTAAGTTATGACCAATTGGGGATAGTACTTCATAGATTAACTTTCGTTTTTCTTCCTCAGGCAAAGTACCAATAATGCCGAGAAATGTCTTACGATGCTGTTCCTCTGGTAAATCTTCATCTGTCAATGTTCTTCTTTCACCAAAATTTAAGCCCGCAGGAGCCAGCGCTCTCGATGGTTTATTCCCTTCTCTGAGCTCTTTTCCAAAATGCTTTAATATATAATCAATTGTGTCACTTGTAATCGACACAGCATCAACAACAGTTGGAACACCAATCGCGATAACAGGTCTTCCGAGAGTTTCTTCACTAAGCTCTTTTCGTTTATTTCCGACTCCAGACCCAGGATGAATACCTGTATCAGAAACTTGAATAGTGGAATTCACACGATCAATAGAACGTGATGCAAGAGCATCAATGACAATCACAAAATCAGGATTTGTTTTTTCGACAACGCCTTTTATAATGTCACTCGTTTCTATTCCTGTTAAGCCCATCACACCTGGAGCTAGGCTTGATACCGGACGATAGCCCTCTTCTACACTTTCTGGCTGTAATTCATATAAATGTCTTGTTACTAGTATATTTTCACAAACCTGTGGCCCTAGTGCATCGGGAGTAACGTTCCAGTTTCCCAATCCCACTACTAGACAGGAAGCATCCTCTTTTATATTGCTCAGCTTTAAAAATTGCGAAAACTCTTTCGCAAATACTTGTTCTACTTTTTCCTGCAATTTTGTATCTTGCTGTCTTATTCCTAATACTTCGATCGTCAAATATTTCCCTTGTTTTTTCCCTATAATCTCCTCGCCCTTTTCTGTAACTTCCACATAGGACATTTTAATTCCATTTTCTTCTTTTTCCTTGATAATTACGCCATCAAGGTTTGATTGATCCTGTTCATTTTGAACAAGTCCTTGTTTATGTAAAGCTAAATCTTTTGCTTCAATTGCTAAGTCTGTACGGATAGAATACATGCTTAAATCTAGTTTTTCCTCCATCATTATCCCCTTCCAATCGATTTAATTATAAGAGTATTACTAGCATTGCCTTTCTCCCGAAAAAAATTCATATCGTGCAAATTGGGATGAGGTATTGCATTATTAGTCCTCGTTTGATAAAATATCTCTTGTTCTTTAAGTTTTTTAGGAATGTATATATCGAGTTTAAATAATGAACTTGATGCTTCTTTTTAGGAGGTGAACGTAAATGCCAAATATTAAATCTGCTATTAAACGTGTGAAAACTAGTGAAGCTCGTAACGCTCAAAACACTACAGTTAAATCTGCAATGCGTACTGCTGTTAAAAAGACTGAAGCTGCTATTGCTCTTAATGATACAACTGCTGCAAATGAAAGTTTTGTAGAAGCTGCTAGTAAGTTAGACAAAGCTGCTGCAAAAGGTCTTATTCATAAAAATGCTGCTGCTCGTAAAAAATCTCGTTTAGCTAAAAGAAAAAATGCTTTAAACGCATAATGAGTAAAAAAAGACTATCGAAAACGATAGTCTTTTTTTAGTTTGTCGACAAAAGGCTTTTTGAAAAGTTAAATGGAATTTTTATGCGTTGCTTGGAGTGGAAGGGGTGAGACTCCAGTGGGGATTAGCGAGACAGCTGAGTCCCTGCAGGCCATAGGCCGAAACGGCTCAGCGCGAGCCCCACGGAAAGCGAACCCCTGAAACGGAAAGTAACATCCCTATTCAAAGGGATTAATAAATATACTGTATACAAACTTTTATTTCGAAAATTCAGGAGTTTGTCTACAGTCTGAAAAAAGACTATCGAAACGATAGTCTTTTTTATGCCTTTTATTTTATTCCCTTGTAAAATTTCACTATAAAGTCTATAAATCCTAATCTTCTACAACCCATGTCCTAACTGAAACAATATCATTTCTATCACCATATTTTTTGGCATGGTTCCAGTTTTTAGCTGAAAATCACCTTCTGCAAATAGGCGGATACATTTTGTTAATTCCTCTTCTGTAAAGCGCTGAGCTTGTCCTGCTGCTAATTTGACTCGAAATGGATGTACCTTTAACACAGAAGCAATTTGCTGCTGCCCGTAACCTTTTTGTGATAGACCTTTCACTTGATAGATTAAGCGGAATTGATTTGTTATGATTGAAAGAATCTTTAATGGTTCTTCATTTTGCTTTAATAAATCATAGTAAATGCGCAATGCTTCATCAATTTTTTTAGAGATTACCTTATCAACAAGCGTAAAAATATTTTGCTCAAGCGATTTCGCCACTAATTCTTCCACAATGTCTTTCGTAATTAGTTTTGAATCCTGCACATATAAGGCCATTTTATCTATTTCTGTTGTTAAAAGGGATAAATTTGTTCCAGCAAGACTTAGAATAGTATCTAAACCGTCTTCATTTATCTCTACATGATTATATGCCGCCCGTTGTCTTAACCATTTTTTCAGTTCTTGTTCATTTAATTTTTTCGCTTCTAAAACAGAGGCAATCATTTTTAACTGCTTCGTTATTTTTTTTCTTTCATCTAATTTTTCATAATTAGCTACAAAAATCATAGTAGTGAACGGGGAAGGTTCTTTCAAATATTCTTCTAGTTTCTTTACATTATGTTCTACCTTTGACTTAGATTTCTCAGCTGTTAAGAAAAAAGGGTTATTTAATACAATTACTTTTCTTTCCCCAAAAAAAGGAATTGTCTCTGCATCCTCTATTGCTAATTCTATCGGAGTTTCCTCCAAATCATATGTAGATAAATTAAAATCCTCGTCCTCTTCGTTTAATAAAGATTGCAATAATAAATATTTCGTTTCATTTATTAGAAAAGTCTCAAGTCCATATAATAAATAGACAAAAGAAAAATCTTTATTTTTTATTTTCTTCCATAATTCTTCGATCATTTCTTCTCCCCATCCCCTAAAACATTTTTCCTTTGTGATTTAGTTCATCACTAAACAATTATTATATACGAAATTCCTATGAATTGTCCTTTTTTATCAAAAATCAGCTTATGTCAACAGAAAGAAGGTCCTCTTTCTCTCATTTCTCTTGTTAAAGAATTCTTCCATAAAGCTTGTTTTATCGCTTTAGCAAGATTTACTAGTAGCAAGAAATGATAAGTCAAGAACCTTCCTTCAATCTATAATGAACGTTACACACTAAGGCCTAGGATACTTAATATGTAACGGTACACTTTTGTATTACTAGTGTGCTCGAATGGCTTTAAATCTATTTGTGTCAAGTCCTGACAGCAAAGGAAATCTGTGCGAATCATGTCAATATAGATAAGTATTTTTTAGTCCAATTGGATAGGTATTTAGATGACATTTTCCCATTATTTATCGCCATTCACTTATGTTATATTCTATGGAATTTGCAAATGAAATGTGCCACCTTTTTCGGAAAAATAAAAAGAAATCCCCCCATTTTCATCTGTTCTAAATACTTTTACTTTATTCTCATTTAAAGTAGAAAGCACTTCCTTACTAGGATGATGATATCTATTATTTTCACCTACAGAAATCACAGCAATTTTCGGCTTAAGCCGCTCAATAAATTCGTTACTAGAAGACGTTTTGCTGCCATGATGTCCTACCTTTAAAACGTCTACATCTTTTAAATTCGGATAATTATTCAGAACCTCTTGTTCCCCTTCTTTCTCTAAATCACCTGTAAATAGCCATGTAATATCAGCGATATTCGCATAAATTACAATCGAACCATTATTCTTCGTCAGTTCCTTTTTTTGTAAAGGGGCCAAGACAGAAAAGAAATCTTCCCCCGCGTTCCATTTATGGCCAGCTTGAATAAGACGAATAGGGATTTGCTTCTTCTGTGCAACATTTAATAACTTTTCTTCCTCCATAGTACGTTCTTCTGTTACATTTGGATACATGATTTCTTTTACCTTTAATTGTTCGATAATTGCTGTGGCACCCCCAATGTGATCTAAATCGCCATGTGTTAAGATCAATTTATCAATCGTATGAATTCCTTTACTTTTTAAAAAAGGAACAACTGTCTTTGCACCAACTTCAAAGGGCTCTTTTCTCTTTTGCCAGTCCTCCTGAGGAAATGTAACCGTTCCACCTGTGTCAATTAAGTATGTTCCCTTATTATTTGCCAACTGAATAAGAATACTATCCCCTTGCCCAACATCAATAAAAGTGATTTCCCCTTTAGCGGGATAGACATTGTTAATAAATTGAAGACTAATGAGCAAGAGTGGAAGACAATATAACCATTTCCTTGAGTTCTTCGAAATATTTTCGTATAGATAAAAGAACATTGGCAGACTGACACTATAGACGCAAACAAAAAAGAAGGATGGCCTTCCCAAAATGATCGTGCTAAAAGGATAACTCGCTAATTTCAACACCAGCCTATCAGAAAGCATTATCATAAGATCTAAAGGGAAAGAAAAGACGGAAAACAATTGCGGAAATAAAAAGGAAACAACAAAGAGAATTAGTAAATAAGGCAAAACAATGGTCGTATAAAAAGGGATGAAAATAAGATTTGCTAGTAATGATAATGTAGGAATTTCATAAAAGTAGTATAAAATAATGGGAAGTACAGCATATTCGGAGATAAACGTAATGAAGAAATACATTTTAATGGTTGAGGTATGGTACTCCTTAATAAGAGAGGAAGAGAGAATAAGAAAAAAACATACGATAAACGATAGTAAAAATCCAATACTAAACAACATTCGAGGCTGAATAAATAAACAAAAACAAAAAACGATACTAATTATATCAATCATCGGAAATCTAGAGGGGGGACGAAATTTATTTATGGCTAAGAGAATGAAAGAAGTGGAGACAGCTCTAACAACCGATGGGCTTAATCCTGTTAATACAGCATAAATCGGCAAAAGTAGTAATAAAATAGTGCTAGTCCTTTCTTTCGTTAATCCAAAACGAATCAGTAAAAAATAAAGTATACCTACTAAAACGACAACATGTGAACCAGAAATAGCTAATAGATGAATAATCCCTAGGCGTTGAAATGCATTTTGAAGATTTTCGTCCATCATGCTACGTTCTCCAAAAATTAGCGCTTCTGCGATTGGAATAGTTGTATCGGTAAAATGCTCTGTAATCCAAACGGTTCCTTTTTCTCTTAGTTGCTTTAATAATAACATACCATTTCTTTCTGTGACACAACTTGTTAGATCCAAATCTTCAATTGATAATAGCCAATAAATCGAATTGTTTTCAAGGTACTGTTTATAGTTAAAGCCATTTTCATTTCTCTTGGAAGAGGGAAGAGACAATGAGCCTTTAATCCGGCAAGTCTTCCCTATCACCTGCTCAGCTTCTAGCAAAATTTTTTCTTCTTCTGTTTTCATTTTGTAGAAAAGCAGCAATTTTTCTTCAGTTTGTTTTTCCTTTCCGACTACTCTCCATCTATCACCGTCTATGTCTGCTGGCTCTAGGAAGGTGATTAAAAAAGATGAAGCATCCTCCTTCATTTTCGAGCCGCTCCACTGATAGCTATAACTTCCCCGAACAAGGAATAAAAGAAAAATACAAAGCAGAAAAACACCTGATTTTACTGCTGCTTTTTTTACTAGAAACAACCAGCCTAAGAATAGGAAATAGATTAAATAGACTATTATATGTTGTGTTAATGAACATAATAAGCCAAATAGGGCTGACACCGCGAAATACAATAATCTTGATTGAATCATAAATCGCTCCTCACGAGACCGCTGTAGACCGAGAATGGAGAAATCAGATTAAATAGACGTCTTTGCTGTAGGTATTATGGAGAATAATTCTTCTGCTCTTTTTTCCAAAACCTCTACCTCTACAGTATCTGCATTATTTTCTTTTAATTGTTTTACAAGTGATTCTACAAACGCCTTTTTCTCTTCTATTTTCTCAAGCTCTTTTCTTTCCACTTGCACTGTTTCGATATTTGCCTGTTCAAAAAGCTCAAGAGCGTAGGGGTGATTTTTATAATCCATCTCATAATAAACCGTTTTTATACCTGCTTGTACAATCGCTTTACAGCATTGAAGACAAGGAAAATGTGTTACATAGATATCCGCCCCGTCAGTCGGAACGCCAAATTTAGCGCATTGTAAAATTGCATTCATTTCCGCATGAATGGTTCGAACACAATGGTTATCAATTACATAGCAGCCTTCATCAATACAATGAACACCACCTGCTATACTACCATTATATCCTCCAGCGATTATCCGCTTGTCTCGGACAATAGTTGCTCCTACTGCCAATCTTGTACATGTGCTTCTTAAAGCCAACAATTCGCTTTGAGCCATAAAATACTCATTCCATGAGATTCTTTCCAATTTATATTCACTCCCATAAGTTAACAAAATTAATAAAGAAACTTCCATCAATAGGAGCTTTTCCTCCCCCTTACTGATGGTTAGTTGCACTTATCGGACCTTTAAGGCAGTTAGCCCCCCTAGCTTCCTTGATTTTCCGCAGATTGGGTCTTACTTCCTATTAAGAGTGGGATAAATACAATAATTCAATTCTTCATTAAGTTTATCGGGAAGTATGTTTTCAGTCAATTACAAAAAAGATGGAAAGATGACTTTTACCCTATATCGCTTTTCTGTTGACCATTTAAAATTGGAAAGAGGTTTAATTTATCGTAAGAAAGGGTTCTAATTTTTCATATGTTTTCTCTCCAATTCCACTTATTTTTTTTAAATCCTCCTTTGTAGAAAACCCTCCATTTTGTTCACGGTATTCGATAATAGCTGCCGCTTTAGACGGACCCACTCCTGGTAATTGAAGCAATTCCGTTTCGCTCGCTTTATTGATATTTACTAGGTCTTCATTTGCAGGGAGACTTGTTTGGTCACTAACTTCTTTCCCATTAACTACTCCTCCCTCTTCTCCTATATAAGGTACATAAATAATCATCTCATCCGACACTTTCATCGCAAGGTTCACTGCATTTTTTTCACCGTTAGTCAAAATCCCTCCTGCCTTTTGAATAATGTCATTCACGCGATCTCCCTCATTCGCCTCATAAACGCCTGGATTTTTGACTGCTCCTTTTACATCTACGAGTATAAATGTAGCTTGTGGTTCTTCCTCAGCTAACTCGCTCTCTGTTATTTCCTCCCCCCTTTCAGTTAATAAGTCATCTTGCGGGAAGTATTCTTCTTCATTCTTTGGCATAAGGATAGGATAAAAACGATACAGCAAAAGTAGACATATCCCACCTAAAACAAATAGAATAAATTTTTTATTTTTTCGAAGCCAGTCCATGATAACTAATCATCCTTTCAGGTATATTTTGTATTGTTGCTTCATATCGTTATATGAGAAACCGCTCATTATAGGGGGGGAAGGAAAAGTGAAAATTGGAATGATTGGTACTGGAAATATGGGGAAAATCTTAGTAGAAGCGATGATTGATGGAAATGCTATTTCCCCCGAAGACTTATTTATCTTTAATCGAACAATTAACAAAGCATTAGAAATTAAGGAAGATTATCCAAACATAAATGTATGCTATAGCGATATCGACATAGCTAAACAAACAGATCTTACCTTTTTATGTGTAAAACCACATGATATGTATGAAGTTGCCAAGAACATATCTCCATTTTTAACAAAGGATAAATGTGTTGTATCTATTACTAGTCCAATAAGCCCTGACCAACTAGATTCTTTCTTTAGCTGCTCTGTTGCACGGATTATTCCAAGCATCACAAATAGAGCATTAGCAGGGGTCTCTTTATTTTCTTATGGAAGCAATTGTACGGATGCGTGGAAAAAACAATTAGAGAGTTTCTATGAAAATTTTTCAACTCCATTAGAAATTGAAGATAATATTACAAGAGTTGCCTCTGATATTGTAAGCTGTGGACCAGCATTTTTTAGTTATCTTACTCGCAGATTTATAGAAGGGGCAGTCGACGAGACGGAAATTGATTCAGAAACCGCAACAAAATTAGCTAGTGAAATGCTTATTGGGTTAGGAGAATTATTAAAAAAAGGTTATTATACATTACCTACTTTACAGGAGAAGGTGTGTGTAAAAGGCGGAATAACGGGTGAAGGAATAAACGTACTGGAGAGTCAGTTAGGAGATATTTTTAATCAATTATTTCAGGCAACACAGGCTAAGTATGAAGATGATCAGCGATCCCTTAGAAATCTTGTTTCAGGACATAAAAATAGCTGATGCTAATAATATTTTCTATTATACCTATTCGAATTCCTTCTTTCCTTTCAAATTATTATCAAGTAAATTTTAAAATAGTCGAGAACATAAAAAGGGAGATGGTCCATCTGTGGAGCACTTCCCTTTTTATTATTATAACGATTTTAGAATGGCTTATTGCACTAAATCTAAAGTATTTTATTTAATCATTTCCTTTTTCTTACAGTAAAAGAAAATCCGTTCTGCGAGATCCTCTATCCCTTCGGAAAAATCCGCTTCAACTTTCACCACACTAAATCCAGTTAGATCCAGCCATTCGCTATATTGTTCAACGGAATAGGTTCGTTGAAAATGGAGTTCATCATAACGATGATACATACCTGATTCTTCGTCCAATTCAAAAAAGCTTAAATCATGCTCCACGCTATTAGGATTTTCTCCTTCATAACATTGCCAAATAAGGCTCAAATCCTCGTCATTGACAGCGTATGTTTGATTAATAAATAGTTGGTTCATTTTATACAAAGAATGTACATCAAATATAAAAAGGCCATTTTCATCTAAATGCTCATAAACACCCTTAAAAGTATTGATAACATCTTCTTCTGTTCTTAAATAATTAATGGAGTCACAACATATGCAAACTAGATCGAAAACAGGTAAGCCTTCTAAGCGAGACATATCCTGCTCCAAGTAAAAAACTCCTTCACCTGCTTCGATCGTTTTTGCTTGTGCTACACTTAGCATATCCTCTGATAAATCAACCCCAGTCACACGAAACCCAGCTTGTGAAAACCGAATTGACAACTCACCGGTTCCACAAGCTAAATCTAAAAGGTTTGCTCCATCCACTTTATAATCGCTTACCGCCTTCTTTACAAGCTCTACCCACTTATCATACGGCACATCATTCATTAAACGATCATAAAGATAGGCAAACTGCTGATAACTCATTGACTAATCACACTTTCAATGTTCTCAACTGGCGCATCTCCCCATAGACGTTCTAAATTGTAATAAGTTCTTTCGTCGCGATGGAAAACATGAACAATAATATCGCCTAAATCAACTAAAATCCATTTTGCTTCATTAAAGCCTTCAAATCTTTTTACGGAAATTCCAAGTTCCCCAGATTTATCCTTGATTTCATTTGCAATAGCTTGTACTTGTTTGTCAGAATTACCGTGGCAAATCACGAAATAATCTGCTACAAGCGAAATACCTTTCATATTAAGTGCGACAATATTTTCTGCTCTTTTTGCATCAGCTGCTTTTACAGCAGTCCATAATAAAGTACGTTCATCCATTCAATCAACCTCCGTATTTATACAATAACTATTATATGTTTCAAAACTTAAAGGAAATACTGCCCGATTATTTCGGATTAGAAAAATAATGGTATTTTTTACAGCTTGTAAAAAAGCACGTTCAAAATCTATTTCTGCTAATTCCCTTACCTCATCGACACCAGGAAAAGCTCTTCCAGGTTCAATATAGTCTGCTAAATAAACTATTTTTTCTAGCATACTCATCTCTGGTCTTCCAGAAGTATGATATCGAATAGCATCCAGTATTTCCTTATCTTTTATTCCAACTTCCTTTTCTACTAGAAAAGCCCCTACTGGAGCATGCCAAAGTTCAGAATGAAATAATAAAAGATTTGGATCCATATTTTGCTCTACCATAATCTTTTTCATTTCATCCTTCTGACGGAATTTGGCATAATCATGAAATATTGCTGCCGTTTCCGCCTTTTCAACATCTCCACCATATTTAATCGCTAGTTTAATGGCAGTTTCCATTACACCAATTGTGTGAATATAACGCTTTTCGGTAATCTGTTCTTTCACTATTTGTAAGGCTTCTTCACGATTCATATAGTCGGTTCTCCTCAATATATCGCTTTACTTCATCTCTTACTAAAAACGAAATCGTTTCCCCGTCCTTGACTCTTTCGCGAATTAAACTAGAAGAAATATTAATATCAGGAACCTTTACATACTGAACAGGGTAATCTGTTTCCAAGTGATATTTAGGACGGTTTACACTAATGAATTTTACTATTTGCATAAGTTTTTCAATTTTATACCATTCAGGCAAATATTCTACCATATCGGCTCCAATTATAAAATAAAAGTCAATATTTGGGTGAGCCTCATTTAAAAGCGTCATCGTATCATACGTATAAGATTTACCTTCTCTGTCTAACTCCATCGTCTCGATTCGAAAGGCAGAATGAGCCTCTATGGATAATTGTAACATTTCCACTCGCTGAATATTCGTTACATCCCCTGATTTTATTTTATGTGGGGGTTCTTGATTTGGCATAAACCAAATCTCATCTAAATTTTTGGCATGCAGTACTTCATTTGCTATGATTAGATGGCCTATATGAGGAGGATCGAATGTTCCTCCTAATATCCCTACTTTTTTCACAAAAATCGCCTCTTCTACCAATTTAAGATGGTAAATTTATCGTTTTGTTTTCTTTAGACTCTTTATATAAAACAATTGTATTTCCAATAATTTGAACTAGTTCACTCTTCGTTCCGTTTACTAATTCACTTGCAACCGTATCTTTATCTTCATCACAATTTTGCAAAATACTTATTTTTAATAATTCTCTTACTTCTAAAGCTTCACTGATTTGCTTAATCATATTGTCATTAACGCCACCTTTTCCCACTTGAAAAATAGGACTTAAATGGTGTGCCTTTGCTCGTAAAAATCTTTTTTGCTTACCTCTTAACATGTTTATCCTCCTAGTTGTGTTAAAACACTGTATCTCATTCTGTCTGTATCTGGAAAAAAACCTTGCCATCTCTCAAATGCTAAAGCTCCTTGGTATACAAACATATCAATGCCATTTTGAGTTTTTGCCCCTTTGGCTTTCGCTTCACTTAATATTTTTGTTTCCAATGGATTATAGATAATGTCACTTACAAATGCTTCCCTCTTCAAATTAGTCATTTTAATGGGCGAAACACCTATTTTCGGAGACATTCCAATAGAAGTGGTTTGTATAATAAGTTCATATTCGCCAAGCATTTTTTCCGCTAAGACAACTTCCATTATATTGGTTTTTACAGGAAAAGGACATGCCTCTTTTAAGGTAACTGCTTTTAATAGGGTACGATTACAAATATCTATTTTTTGTACCCCATAGTGAGCCAATGTAAAATAAATGCCTCTTGCAGCACCGCCACTCCCAACAATCAATGTTCTTCTCTGTTTCAAATCAGGTAGTTGTTCTAAAAGCCCTTTTAGATATCCTTCTCCATCCGTATTATACCCCATCCACTTTCCATTTTCACAAACTACCGTATTAACAGCACCAATTGCTTCACTTAGTGGGTCTAGCTCATCCAAATAGGGAATGATTGCTTGCTTATGCGGTACAGTAACATTGAAGCCATCTATATTCATGTCCCTTAAACTTTTCAATCCCACTTCAAGCATTTCCGGTTTTATATGCACTTTTTTCATTTCAGCATCCAATCCATAAAATTGAAAAAGATCATTGTGCATGACCGGTGACATGGAATGTTGAATTGGATCGCCAATTACTGCATAGTTCTTCATTTAAGCAGCTCTCTCCCTTTCCCCTTTTATAAAAAACTTGTGCTCACTTATATCAGTGATTTACGCAGCATAGCGTGAACTCCCTTTGGTACATAAACCGATACTTGTATATTCGGTTCATTAACCGTTATCCACCCCAGTCCTGAAAAAACAATATCCGTCTTTGGCTCTTTTATAGAAAAGTCATGTCTAACTAGCTCTGGGAAATCATCCAAATGTTCTCTATTTGGCGGCGTTAATAGCTCTCCTGCATGCTTTTTATATAATTCATCTGCATTTTCCAATTTCGTACGATGTATCGTTATTTCATTAGAAAAATAGCATACAAAACTACTGCGTTCTCCTTTTACAAAATCAAATCTAGCTAGTCCACCAAAGAATAGTGTCTGTTTATCATTTAATTGAAAAATTCTCGATTTAATTTCTTTCTTCGGAGTAATAACTTTTAAATCCTTTTTATCTACAAAATGAGCCATTTGGTGATGATTAATAATTCCTGGTGTATCCACTAAATACTTACTGTCGGATAATGGTATTTCAATAATATCTAATGTCGTACCAGGAAAATGGGAAGTAGTAATCACGTTTTCTTCCCCAGAAACCTCTTTAAGGATTCGATTAATAAATGTCGATTTCCCTACATTCGTACAACCAACTACATACACATTTTTTCCATGACGATGATATTCAATGGCTTCTAATACTTCTTTGATGTTCTTGCCTCTTTCCGCACTAACAAGATAGACATCTTCCGGTCTTAGCCCTAAATCCTTCGCTTCTTTTTTCATCCAATTAATAACTTTTTGCTGTTTCACTGATTTTGGTAAAAGATCGACTTTGTTTCCAATTAGTAAAACTTTATTTTTTCCTGTAAAACGGTGGAGACCAGGGAGCCAGCTGCCGTTAAAATCAAAAATATCGACTATTTTTACAATTAGACTATCACTTTTTCCAATCTCATTTAAAATCTTTAAAAAATCATCGTCTGTTAAAGAAACATCCTGTACTTCATTATAATGCTTTAAACGGAAACATCTTTGACAAATTACTTCTTCCTTTTCCAGAGAAGAAGGAGGTGCATACCCTAATTCATCCTTATTTTCCGTTTGAATGGCAACTCCACAGCCTATACAATGTATTCTTTCTGTCACGTATTAATCCTCCCAAGTCAATTTTCCGTTTCTACGAAACCAATTTAAAATTCTTCTTTCAATTTTCCGATTGATCCTTGTCATAAACCCATCTGTTTGAGCAACAGGAACTACTAAAATGGTGTGAAATCCACTTCTGTTTCCACCAAGAACATCTGTTAATAATTGATCACCTATAACAACTGTTTCTTCTTTTTTAATATTCATTTGCATGATAGCTTTTTTGAAAGCTCGGCCAAGTGGTTTCCGGGCAGCAAAGATAAAAGGAATTTGCAATGGATCAGAAAACGACTTAACTCTTGTTTCTTTATTATTGGAAACAATTGTTACTTTAATGTCATTTCTCTGCATTTCTGCAAACCATTCAATAATTTGCGGCGTCGCAAGCGGGCGATCCCATTCTACTAACGTATTATCTAAATCCGTGATAATCCCCTTAATCCCTTTTTCTTTTAAGCTTTCTGGTGAAATCTCAAATATATTTTTAACAAATTGATTTGGCAAAAATTGATTGAACACTAAAAAAACACCTCTTAACTCTCTCATTTCTATTGTTTAACCAGAATGTCCTACTATTATTATGGTAACCATTTTTTACGATAGAAGAAAGTAATATTATACCGTTTTTCCTCTTAAAGAAGATACCATATCCATTCTTTTTTTAATAAAAATAAAATAATTTTCGACAAAATACGCATTTTTCAACATTTGTGGATAACATTATACACATAATACCCATTGATTTATATACAATCCACATACTTCTCAACAAAATAATCACAGGTTATCCACTAACTATTGTGGATAAACGAACAGTTGTTCTCTATGTTTATTTTTGTTAAAGTAAGGATACATTATAATATCCAAAAAACTTCCAAGATTAACACGCAGAAAAAGGAACTAAATCAAAAAGTGCTTCCTCCATGAATAATCATGTTGGACAAGCAAGTTTCTCAAAAAATAATGTCGAAATTGTACATCTAGTATGTATACTACGCACTTTTTTAAAAGCTATTTCATCATGAAAGCATGAAAACCTTTTTCAGCATTGAAGATAATTACATTTATATATGTTTTTTAGAAAATGTTCTTACTATATTCGAATGGAGGTGTTTCTGGCATGCGGAAACTGTCAGATGAATTATTGATCGAGTCATACCATAAAGCTCGGGAACTAAACTTAAGCCCTGAATTTATTCGTCTCATCGAAACAGAGATTCACCGACGTTCTCTAAGCAACAAGATAAAAGTCTCCTCTTAAATGAAAGAATAATATGAACCATCTATACATTTGAAAACAGCCTTAATTGCAGGCTGTTTTTCTTTTTAACGATATTTGATTGTCTCTTCCTTGTACATAATAAATTCACTTTCAAAACAAGGCAAGCCTGCCATCCGCCAAAACAAACAATGTGTGCTTATCTTTTTCCATTTTAGCCCACACGAAATAGAAGTTCTCATTGAGCCTTTGAAGCATCCAATTCCCTAATTTCTCCGATAACCTCCCCTATTTTAACCGGATACGGTGTAGAAATAAAGTCCTTCTCTATAAATGTATTTTTTTCAAATAGTAACACAACAGTTGAGCCGAAGGAAAAATAAGCCATTTCCTCGCCTTGTACTAAGCGGTCTTTTTTATGGCTTAGTACGATAGAATTAATAAACATCGCACCAACCTTTACCATACAAATACTACTTCCTTCTTCTGTTTGGATTTCAGTTATAGAGCGATAATTTTTAGAAAGGGTCGAATCCCCCCACTTTAAACCATATTTATTAACAGGATACGATTTACTGCCAAGCGTCCAACGTTTTTTTACTAAACCTGTTGCAGGACAGTGAATTCGATGATAATGACTAGGACTTAAATAAAATATGAGATACGTCCCACCTACGTATTTATCAACCGTTTTTTCATCACCAAGCATTTCATGAATCGAATACGATTTTCCTTTCACTAAAATAGAACGATCCGTCCTTACTTGCCCAATATCTTCAATTACCGCATCAACAGGACTTATGATTTCTCGTGTCTCCGCATCTACCTTTCTACAATTGACTTTTAATTTTCTAATAAAAAATTCGTGTAATGACCGATATTCATGTAGCTGTTTTTCCATTTCATCTATATTTATTTTATAAACTTTTGCAAAGGAAGGAATAATATAACGGCTCCATCTAGAATAAGCAAATTTCTTAATTAAATAGGAACTCCATCTTCCGTTTGTTAGTTCAATACAAAGTCGATACATTGTTTCTTTCAATGAAGCAATCCTCCAATAAATAAAATTTTTCTTTACGGATATTCATATACTACATTAAAATTATATATGATTATATAAAATAGTTGTATGAAATTCATTTCATACTGGGAGTGAATCTAATGTTTCTACATGGAGTTTTAGAACAAACTATCAAGAAAATTAAAACTCAACTGGCTAATGTTTTAACCTTAACGAATATTTCTTTAGGTGCTTTTGCAATTATCTATAGTTTAAAGGGACATCTTCAATTAAGTCTATTACTTATTTTTATCGCCGCCTTAGCAGATAGACTTGATGGAATGACTGCCAGAAAATTTAATATTGAATCAGAACTTGGCAAACAGCTGGACTCTATGAGCGATATCATTTCATTTGGGGTAGCACCAGCATTATTAGTATATCAAGGGGTACTATTTGATTTGGGGGCACCAGGCTCTTTTTTTACAGTGCTTTATATTGTGTGTGGAGCTTTTCGATTAGCTCGATTTAATATTACTGAAAGTCATGGCTTTTTTACAGGCTTACCAATTACGGCTGCTGGTTGTATCTTAACGTTTAGCTGTCTATGGTTTGCTTTCATCCCTCCACACATTTATTTATTTCTGATGCTCATTCTTTCAGTATTAATGATTGGGAGTTTTAAGTGGAGAAAAATTTAACAAACAATTTATCCTTCTTATAAGGCGATAGATTAATTCTGAGGACCACATAACTGCTTAAAGAAGCTGTTATGTGGTCTCTTTACTTTTGATAACTTTTTAAAGGCGTCCATTGCCCTTATTTTGGTCCGAACACACCATTTGATATCTATGCATTGGTTAATGCCATGAACTCTTCTACATCCTTTATACAAAGCTCAATCGCACTATTCCAAAAATCTTCTTTCGTTAAATCAATTTGAAGGTGTTTATATGCCAACTCTTCCACCGTCATACTTGCTGTATCCTTTAATAAAGCAATATACTTCTCTTCATACCCCTTACCTTCCTCAATTGCTTTTGCATAAATTCCAAGCGAAAATAGGAAACCAAATGTATAAGGGAAATTATAAAAAGGTACACCTGTAATATAAAAATGTAATTTTGAACCCCAGAAAGATGGATGATATTCCTCTAAGGAGTCTCCATATGCTTCTTTTTGTGCATCCAGCATTAACGAATTTAGTTGTTCTTTAGAAACTAGACCATTTTGGCGTTTTTCATAAAAGCTTGTTTCAAAAAGAAAACGTGCATGAATATTCATCAATAATGCTATGGAGCGCTGTATTTTGTCTTCTAATAATACTACCTTTTCTTCTTCTGTTGAAGCAGCTTTTACTGCCGCATCTGACACAATCATCTCTGCAAATGTAGACGCTGTTTCAGCCACATTCATCGCATAATTCCTATTTAATGTATGCATATCCCTCATTACGTAAGTATGAAAGCCATGGCCTAATTCATGGGCTAATGTCGAGACATTGGAAGGAGTACCAGAATACGTCATAAAAATCCGTGACTGAGCACTTTCTGGAAAATAGGTGTGAAAGCCTCCTGGTCTTTTTCCTTTTCTATCTTCTGCTTCAATCCAGCTCTCTTCAAACGCTTTTTTTGCAAAAGCGGCCATCTCAGCGCCAAATTGTTCGAAGTGCTTAATAATAAATTCAGCACCTTCTTGGTACGACATTTTTGTTTCTACCTTTCCAAGCGGTGCATCTAAGTCATACCAGCTTAATTTCTCTACCCCTAACAGTTTGGCTTTTCTATCTAAAAATTGTACAAACGGCTGTTTATTTTTTGCAATAGCATTCCACATCGCTTGTAATGTTTCTTCTTGCATACGATTAATGGCTAACGGTTCTTTCAAAAAACTACTCCAGCCTCTCATACCATAAACATTCAATCGAAAGCCAGCTAAATGGTTTAATGTTTTTGCAAGCACTTCACCATTTGCATCCCATGCTTTTTCCCATTCTGAAAACACTTTTTTCCTAACCGTGCGCTCAGGACTTGAAAATTTATTTGCTGCTTGTCCAACAGATAAATTTTCGTCCTCAAAAGAAATCTGGATTTTCCCAACAATAGTATCATACATTTGGCCCCAGCCATAATATCCATCAACACTTAATTTATTTATGAGTGTTTCTTCTACTTCTGATAATTTTTCTTTTGCAGCTGTTCTTCTTTCCGACAGTACAAAATATAGTTCTTCCAGATCATTACCTTTAAATAAAGAATCCCATTCTATATCACTATATAAAGATAATTTCCCGTCCAAGACAGTTAATACATTTTGAAACGAAGCACTTAGTTCTGTTACTCTACCTCTTAGTGTACTCGCTTCTTTATCCTCGATATTCTGTGCCTCTAAACAACTGACAAAGGCACCTGCTTGTCTTACTTTTTTTACCACGATTTCAAACTGTCCTACAATTTCCTGTAAAGCCTCTTCCTCTGCTTCTTCTTTTAATGGTTCAAACTTATGTACATACGTTGACAATTTATCAATTTCATCTATAGAAATGGCAATATGCTCTCTAAACTTTGAGGAATCGCTACCTCCAGGAAATAATCCTTCTAAATCCCATGTTTCTTGATATTTTTTAATATTCAATATTCTCAAGCTCCTTCCTTTAATACTACTATGCCATTATAGTTTGATTATCGAACTATTTCCATTATTTCTATGAAAATAGTAAAATTTTTCAGACTAAAAGAAACAAGCACCCCGATTTTAATCAAGATGCTCATTAACAACTAAAAATGACGGAAAACTTGCATGTATTGTCCATTATTTTAGTAGCACTAATAACTTTTATCAAAAAATATATGCTTGCCTATTCTTCTTTCTTTTTTACTTACCGATAATAACTGCCAAATGCCCAAAAACCCCAAAATAGAATAATAACAATAAATAGAATGATTAAGAATGCGTACCAGAAACCACCAGCTCCACCATATACTCCTCCATATGCTGGATAAGGGGCACCATATCCAACTGGCGCAGGTCCTATTCCTCCAAGTGGAACAGCGGGTGGCACTTGATTCGAATATCCATAACCAACCATTAAAATTCCTCCTCTCTTTCTATAAAATATTCTTATTTTGTTCCTAATGTTTTAGGCAATTGTCCTATTTTCACCGATTACTTCTTCTTTCTTCTAACTAGTAATGAACGCATTAAATCCTGCTTCCCTTGCTCTTTGTGCTAATCGCTCCGCATTATTTCTATTACTAAATGCTCCAATTTGTACTTTAAATAGGTTGTCTCTAAACAAAACAGCAGTGTCAAACCCTTTTTCACTTGCTTGAGATGCTGTTTTTTCGGCATTTTCTTTTACTTTAAAAGCTCCGATTTGAACACGGTATATCGGAGACTGAGTTTGTTTTTTCTGAAGGGAAAAAGCGCTTTCTAATCCGTTGACATGCCCTTTCGCAATCTTTGTAATGAAATTGCTATCTTTTAACTGATTAGCATCTATTGCTGTATCAATAAATCCATTTTCTGTTAACAGTGCAGGCATGATTGTTTCTCTCAACACATGGAAATTCGCACTTTTCTTTCCTCTATTGTTAAATCTGGTCTCTGCAATTATTTCTTCATGAATCTCATTCTGATAAGTTGATGTTGGTGCACCAACTCCTGGAAATATATAACTTTCAAAGCCAGTACCACCACCTGCATTAACATGAATTGAAAGAAAAAAATCAGCATTCCAGTTATTGGCGGCATTCGTTCTTGCTGCCAGGCTTACCGTTGAATCGCCATTACGACTCATTCGAATTTCTACTCCTTCATATTCATTCTGAAGAATATTCCTAATCTGTTGAGCAATCATTAATGTAATATTTTTTTCTTGTAATCCATTTCCTACTGCTCCAGAATCAGAGCCACCATGGCCAGGATCGATAAAAATTTTCACCATGCTTTTCACCACCTTTCTAATAGTATAGAAAGGTGGTGAAAAATCGCTTGTTTTAAAGCCCATGTATCACACATTATTATTCTTATACTATTAAGTTGCAAAAAAAATGGTTCTCTTTTTAAGCATAAACCTACGTTAGTAAAGGCAAGGTTTACGCCGATTTTCTAATTACTTGCTTGGCGGCAAAATAATATTCTCTCTTTCTATATTCTCAATATATTTCACTTCATGAATAGCACCATTCTCATCACAATAATAAATGGATTTACTAATAATTGTTTCCTCGTCTCCCCCAAAACTCAAAAATACGATATACTTAAGCGTTCTTTCTTGCAAACCTTCCATATCGATGCTGTCATTTTCTGAAACAAATTGATACGTTGGTTGCGAACCCAAATCAAATCTCCAAACAACATTGTTGTACATATCGCCTCTAACTACTTCATGCTTCATGCCTAGATAGGAGTTGATGTCAGCTTTGCTTTGTATATTTCTTATTGTATCTTTTAGCTCAGACATGGAATAATTTAGTTCATCATGATGTGTGCTTGCTTTAAAATCCTCCATACCATGCATTGGCCAAGTGGTGGTAAGCAAAGATAACAATAATGTTAAGAATAGTATGTGTCTTATAAACACTGGTCTTCAACCCCTTCAATAAGCTCTAATCCTTCCGTTTTGCAACAACGTTATCCCACTCTTAACGGACAGTAAGACTCCCCCCTCAAACTTAGGAGAATACGAGGAAGATAGGTGGGAGATCAACTGTCCGTAAAAGTCCGATTGCTTCAACTAACCATCAGTGGGGGAGAAAGGAACCCCCACACTGATGGAAGTTTCATTTTATATTTCATTTATATTACAAATATTTTAAAATATTTACGAGATGTAAAAATTTTTTTTAGACATTTTTCTTATAAAAATATTTGGAGGGCCTGTACCTTTTTAACCATATGATTTTCGCAATCTAAAAATGATTAAATTTTCCAATTCTTTCGTTCATCACCCTGTACTTATTCGCATACTTCAAAAGGACATGCATACAATGTAAGGAAGGAGGAGAGAAAAGGTGAAAAAAATCTCTTTAATATCCATTATCATCTTATTGGGTTTTATCGCTTACATAGAAACTCCAACAGCTAAAATTAATAAAAATCAAGTTCTCTTTTATGGATCTACAAATGAAGAGCAAGAGGTTTCCAGTAATGCAAGTGAAATATTTGGTGCTCCTGATCTTGAATATAAATTAGATGAGACAAAAGAAGTGGATGGGTTTATAGTGGAAGTTTACCGAGAATATGAAATTTACAAAAATCGGCAAGGAGAAGTAGTAAAAACCGTAGCTACCGACAACACAGAATACATACATTACGCAAAGTATAAAAGATAAAATAAGCAGCTTAGTCAAAGATATGAACCAATCGACTAAGCTGCACTTCTATCCTTCTCGCCTTTTCAACTAGATTTTCTGTCAGTTTATGATGTTTTTTATGCAAAACGATCCTCATAAGAATGCATATTGTTAACATCCTTATGTAAAGTTGTTATTCATTTTTTCGCTTTTTTTCCTTTTCGGCCCGGTAGAATTCATGAAACATTTTCATCAAGGCTCTCTTTTCTATTCGCGAAACATAACTCCTAGATATCCCCAGTTCTTTTGCAATTTCTCTTTGTGTTTTTTCCTTCTTTAAATCAAGACCAAATCTTCCGATAATCACTTCTTTTTCTCTTTCATCTAATACATCAATATATTCTTTTACTTTTTCGAGCTCCATATTTAACTGTATCGTATTTACAACATCTTCCGATTCTGATTTTAGTACATCTATAAGACTGATTTCATTTCCTTCCTTATCTTGACCAATTGGATCATGAAGAGAAACATCTTTTTTTGTTTTCTTCAAAGCTCGAAGATGCATAAGTATTTCGTTTTCAATACAGCGAGCGGCATAAGTAGCTAATTTTGTTCCTTTTCCCTCTGAAAAACTCTCTATCCCTTTTATGAGACCGATTGTTCCAATCGAAATTAGATCTTCTGAATCTTCCCCTGTATTTTCAAATTTTTTCACAATATGGGCAACTAAACGCAAATTATGCTCTATTAGCATATTTCTCGCATGCGAATCACCTTCAGCCATCAACCGTAAATATTTCTTTTCATCACTCGCTGATAATGGTTGGGGAAATGCATTGTTCTTAACATAGGACACAAGAAAAACCAATTCTTTGAGTAAAGCTCCAAGCGACAATAAGATTCCCGTCATCTTTCCACCTCCACATTCAAGGACAATTGCCTATACTTCATTACTATGTGAAAAGGGAGGTGGTTTTGCATGTCCAAGTGACAATAAACTTTAGAAAATCTATTTTATTTTGGTTTATTCACTATCTGCTTTGGGTAATATCAAGAAGCACAAAATCGATAAACTTCTATTTAATTATTTTCTATGATACAAAAACAATGAATAATTTTCCAATTATTTTAAAATGAATACAAAATTCTCATTATTTCCTTGTATAATACATATATTGATAGCTTTTTTCTATTACATGGGGGTGGACAAACAAAATGGATACTAAATATTTGGATTTACTAACAGAAAAGTATGATTCTGAAGAAAAAGTGGTTACTGAAATAATAAATTTAGATGCCATACTCAATCTTCCAAAGGGGACCGAGCATTTTGTCAGTGACCTGCATGGAGAGTATCACGCATTTCAACATGTTTTAAGAAATGGTTCTGGAAATGTTAAGGAAAAAATTCGCGATTTATTTAAAGACGAGCTTTCCAAAACACAAATCGATGAATTTGCAACATTGGTATATTATCCAGAAGAAAAGCTAAAAAGAGTAGTAAATTCATTTATACATACAACAGAACTGGATACTTGGTATGCTGATACGATCGAAAGGATGATTCGCCTAGTATCCTATGCATCTTCCAAGTATACAAATTCCAAAGTGAGAAAAGCATTGCCACAGCAGTTTGTTTACATAATTGAAGAATTATTGTATGAGAAAAATGAATTAAATAATAAAACCGATTATTATTCAAGCATCATTAACAGAATTATTTCTTTAGGACAAGCTAATAAATTAATTATCGGCCTATCCTATACAATACAAAGACTAGTTGTTGATCATTTGCACGTCGTTGGAGATATATATGACCGAGGACCCTATCCCGATAAAATCATCGAAACATTAATGGATTATCACTCCGTGGATATACAGTGGGGAAATCATGATGTTCTATGGATTGGTGCATTTGCAGGGTCAAAAGTCTGTCTTGCTAATATCATTCGTATTTGTGCAAGATATGATAATTTAGATATTATCGAGGATGCATATGGCATAAACTTACGGCCACTCTTAAATTTAGCGAATAAATATTATAACGATAATAAAGCTTTTCGTCCAAAAATGAATGCCAAAAAAGAAGAAAACTCAGAAGAAAATATTTTACAAATAACAAAAATCCATCAAGCTATTTCCATCATTCAATTTAAACTAGAAATGCCTATTATCAAAAGGCGTCCTGATTTCCAAATGCACCACCGTCTACTTTTAGAAAAAATTAATTACGAAAATAATACCATTGATTTAAACGAAAAAAATTATTCACTAGAAAATACTTGTTTTAATACAATTGATCCAAGAAACCCTTCAAAGCTATTAAAAGAAGAAGAACAAGTCATGGATAAGCTGCTTTTTTCGATCCAGCATTCAGAGAAACTTGCAAGGCACATTCACTTTCTTATGAATAAGGGGAATCTATACTTAAGATATAACAGCAATTTATTAATCCATGGTTGTATTCCTTTAAATGAAGATGGAACGATGAAAACGATGCGCATTGATGGAAAGGATTATTGTGGAAAGGAATTATTTGATCTATTTGAATACTATTTACGCTATAGCTTTAATCATCCTGAAATATCGGATGACTTTGCAACAGATTTAGTTTGGTATTTATGGACTGGCGAAAATTCCTCGTTATTTGGTAAAAAAGACATGACTACATTCGAGCGGTATTTTATAAAAGAAAAGGAAACCCATAAAGAGAAAAAGAATCCTTATTATTCCTTGCGAGAAAACGAAGAGGTATGTCGTCACATTTTAGAAGAATTTGGGCTAAATCCTGATCAGGGGCATATTATTAACGGGCATACACCCGTAGCTGAGATTAATGGAGAAAACCCAATTAAAGCCAATGGGAAAATGATTGTTATTGATGGCGGTTTCTCCAAAGCCTATCAATCAAAAACCGGAATCGCAGGCTACACTTTATTATATAACTCTTATGGCATGCAATTGGTTGCACATAAGCGCTTTACTTCAAAGGAAGATGTTTTAGAAAATGGTACAGATGTCTTGTCTGTAAAAAGAGTAGTCGATAGAGAGTTACAACGCAAAAAGGTATTAGAAACAAATGTAGGTCAAAAATTACTGGAGCAAATGAATGATTTAAATCGATTGTTGGAATACCGCTATATTAAAAAATAAGAGAAAAAACAAGCAGCGGTTTTTTGTTTTAGCCCGCTGCTTGTTTTTTTCTGCAATTCTTTTTTATCGATAGAAGATTGCTTCCTCATAAGCGCTTCATTCGTGCAGGTTGTTCATTCAAACCCCTAAGTTAGTCAGTATCTTTCTCCGCCCATAAGATTGATTGTCGACATTGCAAGATGATCAAAAACATTTTAATCCACCTCTCCTTTTTTATTTATATTTTTATTAAAAACGCATCATAGAAAACTGTTTCCTTCTATTTTCTTCCATGATTTCATCAATATTTTGCTGATGAATGATTTCTTCTTCAGTCATTTGTTTTTGATGTACAGTAATTGTAAAAAATAGCATATTTATCGTCATAATTATCACCACCTATGATGTTAGTAATTGATTCGAGAAAAATATCCGGATCGAATTTGCTTGTTTTTCGTTTCTTCGAAAATTTGCTCGATTTCCTGTAAATGAGCATGCTCTTCTTCACTCATTTTTTTCAAGTTAATAGTTATTGTAATAAAGAAAATATTTAAGGTCATGTCTTCACCTCCCAAGAGTGAATTTTTTTACAACCTGTGGTTTAAATAGCCAATTTCATGCAGTTTTCTGCGATTCTCCTCGATTTTCTTCTCCATTTCCATCTCTTGTAACCACTCTTCATTTGTATACTGCTTTTTCTTTATCGTTACCGTTAAAAAAATTAGATTTAACGTCATCTTTCCCACTCCTAACATTTTTCCATAAATGGAATATTTTTCTCGTGAGCGCACAAAAAAACCGCAAATAGACTGATCTGCGGTTTAAAAAAGGGCATAATAAAACCGCAGGACACGACTACCCAGCGGTTGGAATATTTTAGTTAAAATAAAACTAAGATAACAAATCCCATTCCGAAGTGGTTGAATTCGTGTATGTTATATATTTAATTACTGCTACACTGTTTAATTCTGGTAAATTTCTGATCATTTTATTCAACCTCCTTAGAATTTTTTTATTCTCACATTGGTAATTATATCCTTCAATGCCATTTTTGTAAACCTCTTTTTGAAAAAATGGACATTTTACACTATTTTTCAAGCTTTTTTTACTTTATCTGGTTCCATGAAGTTTGTTGCTATTGCCCGTAGCCCCTTATTCTCTACATCCAGAAAGATCTTGGCTAAAATCCCCTATAAATCTAACTTATGATTCTTTCCATTCATCCAAAAGTTTTTTTAATTTTTTAGCTTTTCCCAAAAATAAAATCGAAGCACTTAAGAAAAGAATCGAAGTAATGAGCATTCCAATGTTATAACCAGCTACCTTGTCCATTTTCGGAATGATTATTCCTATATAAAAAAACACTCCAACTGCTAATAAAACGGTGCCGAATTGCTGATAATCAGATATTTTGTCTGTTAAAATTTTTATCTTTTTCTCCATTTCTTCCCCTACTTCCTAGTAAACTATATAATTACCATAACATAGGAATAGAAGAATAAGCTTTATGAAATCAATAGCTAAATTGCGATATTATGGAAAATACAGCGATCTCCGCAACTAAGTATTCATCAAACAAAAGAGATTTACAAATAGATGTACTATCTGTAAATCTCTTTTCTATTATTATTGTAATGCCTGTTTTAGATCCTCGATTAAATCTTCTACGTCTTCTAAGCCAACCGATATTCTTACAAGTCCATCTGTGATACCAAGCTCCGCTCTTCTTTCTGCAGGGATAGACGCGTGCGTCATTCTCGCAGGCACTGAAATTAAGCTTTCTACAGCTCCCAAGCTTTCAGCAAGCGTAAAATATTTAACTTTCTCTAAAAGCTTATCAGCGTTCTCTGCGCTTCCTACATCAAAGCTTACCATTCCACCAAATCCAAGTGCTTGCTTCTTGCTTATTTCATGATTCGGATGAGCAGGAAGTCCTGGATAATATACTTTTGAAATGGCAGAATGCTCTTCTAGAAAAGCAACAATTTGTTTTGTATTGCTTTCATGCTCCTCCATGCGAATTCCTAGTGTTTTTATCCCTCTTATTAAGAGCCATGAATCATGTGGTCCTAACACTCCACCTGTTGAGTTTTGCACAAAATGAAGATCTTCACCTAATTTTTCATCATTAACAACAACTAAACCTGATACTACATCACTATGACCTCCCAGATACTTCGTTGCGCTATGAAGAACAATATCTGCCCCTAATGTTAGTGGAGTTTGCCAATAAGGTGTAGAGAAAGTATTGTCTACTATCGTTAATAATCCATTTTCTTTTGCAACACGAGATGCTGCTTCAATGTCTGTTATTTTTAATAATGGATTCGTCGGCGTTTCTATATATAGCGCTACTGTATTTACTTTTATAGCCTCTTTAATGTTGCTAATATCACTTGTATCAATAAAGGTGGCCTCTATGCCAAACTTATTTAACACCTTCGTCATAACACGGAAAGTTCCACCATACACATCGTCTGTTAATAGAACATGGTCTCCCTTTTTAAATAGCATCATAACCGCAGTAATAGCTGCCATACCAGAACTGAAAGCAAACCCCCTTTTTCCTTCTTCTAAATCCTTGATGAGCTCTTCTAAAGCATGACGCGTAGGATTTCCAGTTCTAGAATATTCAAAGCCTTTATGATTTCCAATTCCGTCCTGTTTATATGTGCTTACTTGATAAATAGGAACATTAACTGCTCCAGTATGAGGATCTCCTGGAACTCCACCATGTATTAATTTCGTTTTTCTTTTCATTTAAATTCCTCCATCAAATATTTTCTTGCTTATATAACGATCACTAGAATCAGGGAAAATTATAACAATATTACTGCCACTTTTTGCTTTCTTAGCTTCTTGTATAGCGGCATATAAAGCTGCTCCTGAAGAACTGCCTACAAGCAAACCTTCCTTTTTCGCTACAAGCTTAACATAATCGAAGGCATCTGCATCAGAAACAGTATAAATTTGATCAAAATAGCTTTTATCCATATATGCTGGTAAAAACTCCATCCCAATTCCTTCTGTTTTATGCGGACCACTTTCTCCTCCATTTAAAATAGAGCCCTCTGGTTCTACTATTACTGCTTTAACACTTGGATTTTGTTCTTTTAAATACCGAGCCGTTCCCATAAAGGTTCCGCTGTGCCAGCACCAGCGATAAATATATCAATTTGATGATTTAATTGCTCCCATATTTCCGGACCAAGTGTTTTATAATACGTATTTGGATTTGCCTCATTTTCAAATTGTCCTGGGATATAAGAGTTAGGAATTTGTTCTTGCAGTTCTTTCGCTTTTTCGATTGCACCTTTCATTCCTAAAGAAGTCGGTGTATGAATAATTTCTGCTCCCAACGCTTTCATTATCTCTTGCTTTTCCAGGCTAAACTTCTCAGGTACACAAACAATTACCTTTATCCCAGTATTTAACGATGCAAGTGCTAGCCCAATTCCCGTATTCCCCGCAGTAGGTTCGATAATCGTACCGCCTTCAGCAAGTTTTCCACTCTGCAATGCTTCTTGAATTAACTCATATCCTAGTCTATCTTTTATACTTCCACCTGGATTATAAAATTCCAATTTGGCAAATATACGAACATTTTCAGGTAATGAAAAATGAGTAAGTTCAACCATAGGTGTACGACCAATTAATTGATGTACATTCTGATAAACATTCAAACTCTACACCCCCTTTTTATTCTTACCTTATTTACAAGAAATTTCGTTTCATCCATAAATACTTCCGTTCCAACTATTCTTAGTGATTTACTAGTATTTAGAAATGAAGAAGGGCGAAACACTCCCCTTCTTTATCTCTTTTTAAATTTGGCTGTTTTCGTAAAGTTTGTTGCGATTACCCGCAGCCGGAATACACTTCGCTTTCCGTGGGGGGCTAAGCTTAATTCTCCTCAGCTTCGCCTCCGGGGTCTCAGACTGTCTCGCTAATCCCCGTGGCGTCTTCGTGTATTCCGGCTGCTCCATTTTTCCAACTAATTCTTTTTTTCGATTGAAAAACAACAATCCTTTAGAAGAAAAACAGCCTTAAATTTTATCAACGATTCCCATTACTAAATTTGCTGAATGTACAGCAGCTTTTTCTAAGTATTGGTCAAAAGATAGATGGGATTCCTTCCCAGCAATATCTGATAAAGAGCGAATGATTACAAATGGTATATTGTATTGATAGGCAACCTGAGCGATCGCTGCTGCTTCCATTTCAACAGCTTGCAGATTTTCAAATTTCGATTTTATAAACGCTGCTTTTTCTGGTTGATTAATAAACGAGTCACCAGTTGTAATCAATCCTGTTACTACTGTATGATTACCAATTTCTTTTGCACTTTGTTCTGCAACAGCAATTAGTTTTTCATTTGCCTTAAAACTTGCTGGCATTTGTGGGACTTGCCCGTATTCATAACCGAAAATAGTAGCATCTACATCATGATGACGCACTTCATTCGAAATGACAACATCTCCTACTTCTAGCTCAGGATTCAACCCTCCTGCTGAACCAGTATTAATGAGAGAATCTGGCTTAAATGTTTGAAGAAGAATTGTGGTACTCATCGCAGCATTGACTTTCCCTATACCTGAGCGAAGTAAGACAACTTCTTTTCCAAATAATTCACCTTCAATAAATTGAAATCCTACAACTGTGTGTTCTTTCTTATTTACTATTTTTTCGCGTAATAAAGTTACTTCTTCTTCCATTGCACCGATTATTGCGATTTTCAATTCATTAACCTCTTTCGTTTATTTTTTCCCCTTCCATAATCCAGACAAAGTCATTCATCTTTTTGAAATGTGTAGTAAAACCGTTCTGTTCTAAGAGTTCTGTTAGAATGGGGATTGTTGTATAATATTCTCTCTGTAAGTCTTCTGCTAAATTATGCTGCCCTTTTTTACTTGCGTCTAGAATTGCTTGGTTGTACGCTTCTTTTGTGACATACATAGTATCAGCAAACACTATTTTACCACCTATAGGTAGAAGATTACTATACTGTTTAATCGCTTCTTCTTTTTCTTGATCGGTTAAATGGTGAAATGCATAGGTACTTACAAATGTATCTGGTTTACTATCTAACTTAAATTGAAGAAAGTCACCCTCTATTAACTGTGCCTTTGCACCGATTTTTTCCTTCGCCAACTTTCTCATAGCAGGTGATGGTTCAATTGCAGTAACCTTTAAACCTTTTGCAATCAATTTTAGTGTGAGGTTTCCTGTACCAGGTCCGAATTCGACAACATGACCAGTGGAACGTTCTGCTACATTATTTAAAATATGATCATAATGGTGAAAAACTGCTTCATACTCTTTGTCATTCGTAAGACTGTCATCATAAGAATCAGCCCATTGTTCAAATATCTCAAGGAACTCTTTTCCCATAGCTTTGCACCCCTGTTGTTTAAATATATATAATTCCTATAAGTATACTATGGTTTTTAATATTACTTGTTCTTAATTTATCATATCTTCCTTTTTCTAATCAAGAATCTTTAAATAGTAAGTTTATTCCCTATTTTACAATAATTATTCCCTCTGTTTATCTATTTTGTTATTATTCCATTATGTGCTTATGGTATGATAATTTTACTGTTAGAAAGAAAGGAAGTTTGAAGCATGAATATCCAATTAGAAATGATAGAGGATAAAGTGGAATTTTTTGAAGGGGAGAGTCTGAAGACAATAGAGAAAAAAATCAATGAACAAATTGAAGTGAATAAAGCCATTTTACTTTCTGTTCATTCCGTCTCCCATCAAGTCACTACATTAGATAATGGTCGACCTTATTATACAGCGGTGGTTCATTTCAAAGTGAAGAAAAGTTATTAAAAACAAACAAAAAAACTGGAGATATATTTCTCCAGCTCTTTTTTTACCGAATATTCAAGTCTTTTATTTCTTCTACTTTTGTCGGTTTCCATCCACTTCCATCAACCCATTCAATATACACTCTATATTTTTCAGATTTGTCCTTGGATGATACGGTTCCAATGGATTTATGTGGATCTTGATTATTGTTGCCGAGGAACCACAAAGTCATATTCCCGCTATCTAAACCAGTCGCATAGGACAATGCTTTTATCTGCTCATTCCAATCTACACCTTCTGAATAGGAGGCAACATGTTCACCCGTTTGTGTTGTTCCAACTGGCTGCCAAGAAGAATTTTCTATCGTTTTAATGACATTAGAGTCACTGCCGCCTTCTGTGACGACTTCTCCATCTTCTGATTCCTCTTCCTCTTCAGTAGTAGTATTTTCATCTGTATTATCCGATCCAGTTGTTGAACTAGCTGTTTCTTTATCACCAGATGCCTGTTGCCCAGTTTTTGTATCACTATCTTTATTTTTATCAGCATTTTTTTCATCATTTGTATGAAAAATAGAATAAGATACGAAAACTATTAGTAGAATAACGACAATAATTAATCCATTTAGAATAAAGTTTGTTTTCTTTCTTTTTGAACGTTGTTGATATCTTGTTCTACCTTCATCATTTATCTCTTTACTCAAGGTGTTTCTCCTCCTATTGACTTTCCATATCCTTAAATACAAACGATTATTTTTTTACTGTACCTATTTTAACATGGTAGTGTACTTTTAGAAAAGCAAGAACCATATATGTCTACTATTGAGCGGACTTTTGCTCCTTTTCATAAACCCCTTTTACCACTTCTGCAAAAAGCTGATTTACTCCACCTTCGTCCGAGTAAACATCTAGATTCACCGTTACTAATGCATATTTAGGATTATCGAATGGGAAGTATCCTGCAAACCATTTATTATGAAGCTGCTTTCCCTCTTTCAAAACACCTGTTTCTGCAGTCCCTGATTTACCTGCAACTTCAAAAGGTAGATCCTGGAACCATCTACCAGTCCCTTTTTCGTTTGTGACAACTTCTCTTAACAGCTTTTGTAATCTTGAAGCAGTATAGGGGGAAATCTTCTCTCCGTCCAGTTCTTGTCTATCAAAAGAGTATAAGGTTGTGCCATTTTTATATTGAATATCTGAGACAACTCGTACACTTTCTTTGGTACCTCCTCTTGCAATCGTCGCCATCATATTCGCCACAGCTAACGGTGTAACACGAACCTCATGTTGCCCAATTCCAGTTAAAGCAACATAGTTTTTATCCTTTTTTGCTTCCTCGTTTAGAAATACTCTTCCCTTTTCTTCTCCACTAAACTGCTGAAATTCTGCCGAATGAAAGATACTTCCCTGCCAACCAACCAAGCTTGTTAAAGATAATTTTTCGGCATATTTCTCCAGTAAATTTTCATCTATCTCTTTTAAGTCTTTCGCCAATGTTCCAAATGTGTTGTTACAGCTAACAGCAAAGCTTTCTGTAAAATTCAGCATTCCATGCTGATAATTTGGGTCTTGCTCTCCATTAATCTTCTTACTACAATCATACTGCGTATTGGCGTCATCTAATTTATTATCAATCGCTGCCGCTGCGATGACGGTCTTAAAAACAGATCCAACTATCTGCTGTTTTAGCATGTAGTTATTTACTCCATCGGTTTGGTATGGGTTTGTTTTATTTATCTGTGGTCTAGAAACCATTGCCGCAACAGTATTATCCTCAAGATTCAGCAGTACTAGTCCACCCTTCTTTATACCTTGTTCATCAACTAATTTTTCAGCCATCTCCTGTAATTCTGTATCAATTGTAGTTCGAATATTAACAGGATAAAAAGGGTTTGCTGGTTCCACGTATTTAACATTTAACCCAAAAAGTGGTCCACCTTTCGCATCGACATGATAAACAAGTTTTGATTCCCCATCTGGCAAAAGAAATTCATCAAAACTTCTTTCCAATCCTGTTAAGCCAATTAATGTAGTGCCTACGAGCTTTCTATCTGGATATCGCTTTTGTAATTGTTCTTCATTTTGTCCCGTTATACCGAGTAGTTGTTCAGCGATATTGTTATTAATGTGAAATTTTTTTTCGGCAGCAAATACACCTGGAATTTTCAACTGATTAATTGCAGACATCTGGCTACTTGTTAACTCTAAAGGGTTCTTACCTCCAAAGACTACTGGATCTTTGGCATCTAAAATACTTTTCTTTACATTGTATTCACTAGTCCCAATAATATCCGCTACTTTTTTGCTATCCCATTCCATTTTATTTAAAAAGGGAAATAATATTAAAACAGATTTTGTCTGATGTGTAAGTGAATCTCCATTTTTATCAAGAAAAGTTCCCCGGCCATTATCCAACAGCATTTCCTGCGATCTTTGCTTTACACTTGCTTCCACCAAATTAATATTGTGCTTTGTAAAATGATTTGTCTCTACTAATTGCACTTGTATTAACCGGCCAAGCAAAACACATAAGGCAAGTAAAAAAACGATACCAATGCCAACTATTCTTTTTCTCCACATATAAAAAACACCTCATCAAGAGTGTTGACGAGGTGCTTTATTTATAAACAAAAACAAGATAACTTTTTATTCTAGGTGTTTTTGTATTGATTATTGCTATAAACCGTAGATTGAATACACTTCGCTTTTCGTAAGGCAAGCTTTTAACCTCTTCAGGTATCATAAGCTGCTCTTACCTGTCTCGCTAATTCCCCCATGAGTCTACGTCTATTTGGTCTGATTGTTTAGATGTTACTTATTTAATTGAAACGATTTGTACATTCATCTCTCCACCTGGAGTTTGTACATTTACTTTATCTCCAACTTTTTTCCCGATTAAGCTCTTCGCAATCGGTGAATCATTAGAAATTTTCCCTTCAAATGGATCTGCCTCTGCACTACCAACGATTGTATACGTTTCCTCTTCACCATCTGGAAGTTCAATAAAAGTAACCGAACTACCTAGAGAAACTGTATCACGGTCAAACTCATCCTCAGAGATAATTTTTGCATTCCGAATCATATTTTCAATTGTAGTAATACGACCTTCTACAAAAGCCTGTTCTTCTTTTGCTGAATCATACTCAGAGTTTTCGGATAAATCACCGAAACTACGCGCGATTTTAATACGTTCCACTACTTCTTTACGTTTTACTGTTTTTAGTTGTTCTAGTTCCTGTTCTAATTTTTCTTTACCTGCTAATGTCATTGGAAATTCTTTTTCGATTGCCAAAATCTTCACTCCTTCAAGTATGGGATTTGTAGAAAAAATAGCACAAAGGCTATTTTAGAAAATCCCTAATAATTATGTATTTAAAGATAATTGCACGACAACTTTGGATAGACGCGCTTTTTTTTCTAATAGAATGAGTTTAATACGGATTGAAGAAAAAAGAAAGCATTTTCTATTAGATTATCTGTTCTACTTTAACATTTTTTCACTAATTAGTGTTTATTTGTTAAAGAATGATTGTATTTATAAAGTTAACCATGTTCATTCCATTGCGCTATAGACACTTTCTTTCCCCTTCTTTCTGTAGGAGTTGAGTGTCTTTTGCTGCATTTCACTCTCGTTTTAAAATAATGTTTAAAAGCGACCAATATGATAAGAACAGCCTCATAAAACTACGCTAATATTTCTTCATTCATTCTTCCTGTTATCTTAACCTATTGTTTTCTTACATAAACAATATTGGGAAAAATAGGCTGTCTATAGACAAACAGCCTATTTTTCCTGATAATTTAATAAACACTATCTATTGTTTCACAAAAGTGATTTTTGTTCAAGAATGGTCTGAATCTTTGTAACCATTAAATCGATCGCTACATGATTATGCCCACCTTCAGGAATGATAATGTCGGCATATCTTTTCGTTGGTTCTATAAATTGGTTATGCATTGGGCGAACCACATTAACATATTGTTCAATTACAGAATCAATCGTTCTGCCTCTTTCCTTGATGTCTCTCATCAATCTTCTGATAATGCGTAAATCAGCGTCTGTATCCACAAACAACTTCATGTCCATTAAATCGCGAAGACTTTCATCCTCTAATATTAAGATTCCTTCAACGATGATTACATCCTTAGGCTCAACTAATATTGTTTCATCCGAACGAGTGTGCATTGCATAGTTATATACAGGCTTTTCAATTGCCTCATAATTTATTAATTTTTGAATATGACTTATTAGTAATTCCGTGTCAAATGCTAGCGGATGGTCATAATTTGTTTTTAACCTTTCCTCAAATGGTAAATGAGATTGGTCTTTATAGTAATAATCTTGTTCGATCATTAAAATCGAATGTCCTTTAAAATGGTCAAATATCGCTTTGGTCACACTTGTTTTTCCAGATCCGGAGCCACCTGCGACACCAATAACTACTGGTTTTGGCTGCATGCTTATTTAAAGCTCCTTTCGCATCATATTATTTGGATAAACAGGGTGGTCCACCTTAAATTTAACAATTTGTAATGGATGTCTAGCAGCATCCATTTCCTTCCCGTCTGCATCCCAAATTTTATCAACTATCATTGTAAAATTATCGATTTCCGGACCAAAAAACTCAACTTCTTGCCCCTGTTTAAAGAAGTTTCTTTGTTGTAATGTTACTATTTTTGTTTCTTTATTATAATCAAGCACTAAACCAGCAAAGTCAAAAGTGGTCTTTTTGCTATGATTTCCAAACATTTGCTCTTTATACCCTGGCTGACCTTCAAAGAAAGCCGGAGCCGTATCTCGATTTGCGCATTTATCCAGTTCTTTTAGCCATTCCTCTTTTATGACAAAATTATCTGGGTCTTGACAATAAGCATCAATAACTTTTCGATACACACTAACCACAGTAGCGATATAGTGAATAGATTTCATTCTACCTTCGATTTTCAAACTATCTATGCCTAGTTCAATCATCCTTGGAATGGATTCGATTAGCTTTAAGTCTTTAGGGCTCATCGCAAACGGCGCATCTCCATCGGTGAATAAAGGTTGTTCTTCTGTACCATCTAGCTTGTACAAATCATAATCCCAGCGACAAGATTGGCAGCAACCTCCACGGTTTGAATCTCTTGCTGTCATATGATTGCTTAATGTACAACGACCAGAATAAGCGATACACATTGCCCCATGAATAAAAGTTTCAATTTCGACATCCACTTTTTCTTTCATTTCCTTAATCTCTTCAGCACTCGTTTCACGAGCCAGCACGACACGTTCTAATCCCTCTTCCTTCCAATACTGAACGGCCTTCCAGTTAGAAAGGGATTGCTGTGTACTTAAATGAACCTCTATTTCTGGAGCAACTCGTCTACAAGTCTCAATGATTAATGGATCTGCAACAATGATGCCATGAACACCCGCTGTCTTTAAACCTAATAAATAATCTTCTAAACCGTCTATATTTTCATTATGTGCAAAGATATTTGTAGTCACATAAACTTTTGCTTGATATTTCTTAGCAAACTCCACTCCCTCTTTCATTTCTGCAAAAGTGAAGTTACCAGCATTTGAGCGAAGTCCATATTCTTGTCCACCAATAAAAACAGCATCTGCACCATAAGCAACAGCAATTTTTAGTTTTTCTAAATTACCAGCTGGCGCTAACAGTTCCGGTTTCTTTACAATTACTCTTTTCCCTTCTCTTATTTCAGAAATAGGATCTTTAACTAATGTCATTTCCCTTCTCCTCCACTTGTTTAGTAAACCGTTTCTTTAAAGAAAAATCCTGTATCCAATGGTCTGTTAGGTGGTTGAATCTTCTCTATCTCAGCTAGTAAGTGATCTTTTTCATCTTCATATTGATTTGGATCCTTTAAATATAAAGTTATCGCTTGATGATAAAGAGCTGTAACTGCCATAATATATGCTGGATCTTTTAAAAGGCCATCAATTTTAAAAGAATCAACTCCGGCATCAATTAGATCTTGTAACTCATCGATAATGCAAATATCATTTGGACTCAAAATATGTGTCCCATTTTCATCCTGAAAAATTGGATATTTATTTTCTCTTTCTTTATCATGCAGGAAGAGGTTTTTATCTGTTTTGCTAGCTTCCAATTCAACTTCTTTTCCTTGATATTGAAAGTAATGTTCTAGCAAGGTACGTTTTGATTGAAACATCGTTGTGATTCCGTGAACTTGAATTTCAATCTCCACTTCTGCATGTTCTTTTGTTTCAATTATGGCATCCATGCTAATTTCTCTTGCAAGGACAGCTCTTTTTGAACCTTTGCGCCCCCAATAATTACATGTGTACCAGTTCGTCCCTGTTGTTTCTGTATTCCAATGTAATTTCATATTTGGCGCTACTTCTCTAGCGATCATTAATACAGCTGGATCACCATAATAAATAGCATCTGCATTCACATCCACTAGAAAACGAAGATATTCCGTTACATCCTCGATTTTATCATTATGAAAAATGGCATTTACAGCCACATACACCTTTTTCCCTCTTTGATGCGCTATTTCAATCGCCTTTTTTACTTCTTGTCGATTAAATTCACCAGCTAATCTTAAACCAAATTTTTGTTCACCAATAACAAAAGCATCTGCTCCATTATCAATTAGTGGCTCTATATCGTTTATGCTGGTTGGCGTTACTAGTAATTCCGGTTTTTTCATTATTATCCCCTCTTTTTACTAATTGCAATACCGTCTCCCACAGGCAAAATTGCTGTGTGATAATCCTGATTTTCCATAAGCCATTGATTATAATTTCTTATTTTACGTACTAATTGGCGAAGATTTCTACTCTCTATTTCTTCTTCAGCAACTAAACCATGAAACAAAATATTATCTGTGTACACGATTCCGTCATTTGTTAAAAGTTGGCTATACAAATCGAAAAACTTTTGATACTGTCCTTTAGCGGCATCAATGAAAATGGCATCAAACGGTCCATATTGTTTGACAATCGACTCTAATTCTAGTGCATCTCCATACAACAAAACAATTTGTGATTCTCGTTTAAGCTTTTTCACATTCTCTTTCGCAACTAAGTGTCTTTGTTCATCTCTTTCGATTGTAATTATTTGCGATGATGGCAATACTTCCGCCATTCTTAATGCAGAATAACCAATAGCAGTACCAACTTCCAAAATTTTTTTAGGCTGCTGAATACGTAGTAATTGCAACAATGCTTCAATCCCTATCAATTCCATAATCGGGACTTCATTTTCTTTAGCATATTGTTCTATTTCACTTATCTGGTTACTTCTTGCTGGAATTAAATTTTCCATATAATCCAGGAGTTGTTTATTTTGCAAGGATGAGTCCCTCCTATTTTCCTTAAAGCCCTATCCTTTTGGTCTTCTACCTAAAAATAGTTAGCTTCTTCTAAAGAACCTAACAAATCAAAAACAGTGTATAAAATTTAGCTAATTACGTAATACATACTCAAAAACACTTGTACTATTTTATCATAAAATAGTACAGAATGCTAATAAATCTTTATTTATCAATGGCCATATATATAATCATTGACAAATTATTGAACAAATATTGCATACAAGTATAAAACAAGACTGCAGTCATTCACCTTTCTGTTTGTCTGCAGTCTTGTTTCTATTATTTCATTTACTCTAATTATTCTCGGTAATATACTTAGCCTTCAATTCATTATGCTCATTGAGTGATTTAGAGAAATAAACTTTCCCATCTTTCGAAGCTAAAAAATAGAGATAATCTGTATCCTCTGGATGCAATGCTGCTTCCATAGAAACTGTTCCAGCATTCGCGATTGGGCCAGGTGGTAATCCTACATTTTGATAAGTATTGTAAGGTGAATCTACTTCAAGATCTTTATAAAGTACTCTATCTTTATGTTCACCCAACGCATAAAGGACAGTAGGGTCTGTTTGCAATGGCATCCCTTCTTCGATACGATTATAAAACACACTGGCAATTTTCTTACGATCGACATTCTTTGTTGCCTCTTCTTCGATTAACGAAGACATCGTTAAAAATTGATGAACGGTTAAATTATCTCTTGCAAGCTCCGTTTCATAGGCTTTTACTATACTTTCTGTTTTATCAAGCATTTCGGAAACGATTGCTTCCAGTGTTGGTTTTTCTTCATAATAAGAATAAGTTGCCGGGAATAAATACCCTTCAAGCGGATGCTTTATATTTTTTGCCCATATTTCCGTTGTAAGAAGATCAGGATACTTAGCCATTAAACCTTTAATAAAAGCTTCATCATTTAATTGCTTCCAAATATCTTCCTCATTTTGCTTTGTTTTCTCAGCAATAATGGTGGCAATTTCACTTAACTGTTTTCCCTCAGGAATCGTCATTGTAAAAATCGGCTCTTGCATAATCTTACCTGTTTTTAAGCTATCAATAATTTCTTGAATCGACATGGACGGATTCATATGGTATTCCCCTGCCATAAAATTCGATTCATTTTTAAATTTCACATAATATTTAAATACCTTTGCATTTTTTACGAGTCCATTGTCCTCCAGCAATTGAGAAATAGTGTTAACACCTGAACCTATTGGAATATCCACAATAATTTCTTTATCACTTTTGGGATTAACTGGTTGTAATGCTGATTTTATGTAGAAATATCCTGAAGTTCCTACAATTGCAATAATCATGATTAAAACAAAGGCAACAATTAATACGATTCTTCTTACTAATTTTGCTTCTTGTTGTCTCTGATGTAAATTAGCTAAAAATAACTCTTTCTTACTATTTAGAGTATTGTTTTCGTCTTTATTTTTAGTCAAACTTTTCCCTCCTTGACGCACACCAATCAAACATTTTTTACATATCTCGACCTATTATACTATATTTTGCAAAAGAAGTTGTAGCTTTTGCGAAATTTACATGTTCCTCCAAGGACAGGAGCAATTTGTGAGAAGACTTTCCACAATAAAAAAGAGCCCTATAGGACTCTTTTTTTATTTATTACTCTTCTTCCTGTTCTGCGAGGAATGTATTTAACATTTCTTCGACTAGATCCCATTCTTCCTCTGTTTCAATTGGAGAAAGTTCACCGTCTCCTGTTTCTTCATTTGGTATGAAGGAAGATGCGTGGATATCGATTTCTTCATCATCGCCTTCGTCTCCAAGAGGGTAGTATAATACATATGATTTTCCAAATTCATCAGATTCAAATGTAAATAAAATCTCGCATAATTGTTCATTTCCTTGTTCGTCTACAACCGTAATTGTATTTGTTTCACCGTGTTCCATATTTCCACCTCATTATTTTTGGCTGTCTAAATACCCTTGTAAAATAATAGACGCAGCCATTTTATCGATAACTTTTTTTCGTTTTTTTCTACTAACATCTGCTTCCAATAGGATTCTTTCAGCAGCCATCGTTGTTAGTCGTTCATCCCAAAAAACAACTGGCAGTTCAAATCTTTCTTCTAAAAGCTTCCCGTACATTTGACTAGCTTCTCCTCGAAAACCTATACTACCATTCATATTTTTTGGAAGTCCAACCACTATTTTACCTATATCATACTCAACAATCAAGGACGCAATACGGTCTAGACCAAATTGTTCTTTCTCTTCATCAATTTGAACCGTTTCAATTCCTTGTGCTGTCCATCCTAAAGCATCACTAACAGCAACTCCTACTGTTTTTGAGCCCACATCTAAGCCCATTAATCGCATACATCTATTCCTCTCGTTGCCGTTTTAAATAAAACTTCACAAGTTCCTCAATAATTTCATCACGCTCTAATTTACGGATGATATTGCGTGCATCCATGTGACGGGGAATATAAGCAGGGTCCCCGGAAAGAAGATAACCAACAATTTGATTGATTGGATTATATCCTTTTTCTTGAAGTGCATCGTATACTTGATAAAGTACTTCCTTTACATCATGTTCATATGGTTCTTCTGGAAAATTGAATCTCATTGTTTTATCGAATGAGCTCATTTTGAACACCCCATTTCCTTTTCGAACAATTTCTGTTAAGAGTTATCTACATTTTACACTACTTGTCCCTAATATCAAACGGATTTCACATATTCTTCTACAAAATCTAAAGCATCATTTAATTTAGATGGATCCTTACCGCCTGCTTGAGCCATATCTGGACGACCGCCTCCGCCGCCTCCACAAATAGAAGCTACTTCTTTTACAATCTTTCCTGCGTGGTATCCTTTATCCATTAAATCTTTCGTTACACCAGCAATTATATTTACTTTTCCTTCATTAACACTTCCTAAAACCAACACAACAGAGCCCATTTTTTGTTTTAATTCGTCTGCCATTGTACGTAGATTATTCATATCCACATTTGGTATAGAAGCTGCTAATACAGGAACTTCATTTACCATTTTTACTCGATCTACAAGATTGCCAGCTTCAATATTGCTTAATTTTGCAGCAAGCGACTCATTTTCACGCTGTAATTGCTTCACTTCCGTTAGAAGACTATCAATTCGAGTTGTTACATCTTTTGGATTTGTCTTTAATTTACTTGCAGCTTCTTTTAATAAGTGAATTTGATCTGTTAATTGTTGATATGCAGCTTGTCCAGTTACTGCTTCAATACGTCTAGTTCCCGCACCTATTCCAGCTTCCGATACAATTTTAAATAAGCCAATTGCTGAAGTGTTGTCAACATGACAGCCCCCACACAATTCTAAGCTGTATTCACCAACTTGAACAACACGAACTATTTTGCCGTATTTTTCACCAAATAACGCCATAGCACCCATTGCTTTTGCTTCATTGATATCTTTGTAGTCAATTTGGACTGCAATACTTTCCCAAATTTTTTCGTTTACGATGCGTTCAATTTCATCTAATTCTTCTGCAGTAATTTGCCCGAAATGAGAAAAATCAAAACGTAAGCGATCTGATCGCACAAGGGAACCAGCCTGATTAACATGTGTTCCTAAAACATCTTTAAGTGCCTGATGCAATAAATGTGTTGCTGTATGATTTTTGACTATTTTCGAACGATTTTGGCTATCCACTTTAGCTGTTAACACATCGTTAATTCTTACTGCTCCCGTTTCGATCGTTCCTTTATGCAAGTTTTGTCCGTTAGGTGCTTTTTGAACGTCCTCGACTTTGATTGTGACATGATCTGATTTTAATGTTCCTTTATCAGCAATCTGTCCGCCACTCTCTGCATAAAAAGGTGTTTTATCTAATATAAACTGAATTTCATCGCCTGCTTCAGCTGCGTCCACTTCTTCCCCAGCTTTCAACAATGCAACTATCTTTGCTTCAGTTGCCCAGTGATCATAGCCAATAAACTCACTTTCTACTTTAATATTTCCTAAAACACCACTTTGAACTTGCATGCTGTCTACTTCTTGTCTTGCTTTACGAGCACGGTCACGCTGACTTTCCATTTCCTTCTCAAAGCCTTCATGATCAATGCGAAGTCCCTGTTCTTCCGCATATTCCTCTGTAAGTTCAACTGGGAATCCATACGTATCATACAAACGGAAAATATCCTCTCCTGCGATAACCCCATTTCCCTTTGCTTTCTCAATTACTTCAGAAAGAATGGCAAGCCCTTCATTTAAGGTTTCATGGAATCGTTCTTCTTCACTTTTCATTACTTTTTGAATGAATTCCGTCTTTTCTTTCACCGTTGGATAATAATCAACCATTATTTCTGCAACGACTGGAACTAGCTCAAACATAAACGGACGATTAATGTTGATTTTCTTTGCATAGCGTACTGCTCTACGTAATAATCTTCTTAAAACATAACCTCTTCCTTCATTCGATGGAAGTGCTCCGTCGCCAATTGCAAAAGCAACTGTACGAATATGGTCTGCGATCACTTTAAATGCTTCATCACTTGAAGAATCCTTACCATATTTTACATCTGCTAATTGTTCCGTAGCATGAATAATAGGCATAAACAAGTCTGTATCGAAGTTTGTTGGAACATTTTGAACAACGGATGCCATACGTTCCAAGCCCATTCCTGTATCAATATTCTTCTTTGGGAGTGGAGTATATGTTCCATCTGGATTATGGTTAAATTCAGAGAAAACTAGATTCCATACTTCTAAATAACGATCATTCTCTCCACCTGGATATAATTCAGGATCATTTATATCGTCCCCATACTCTGGACCACGATCATAAAAAATTTCCGTGTTAGGACCACTTGGCCCTTCGCCAATATCCCAAAAATTCCCTTCTAATCGAATGATACGATTCTCTGGCACTCCAATTTTATCTCTCCATAGAAGATATGCCTCTTCATCTTCTGGATGGATCGTTACTGACAGCTTTTCTTTATCAAATCCGATCCACTTCTCATCAGTCAAGAACTCCCAAGCCCATTCAATTGCTTCTTCCTTAAAGTAATCCCCAATGGAGAAATTACCGAGCATTTCAAAAAAAGTATGGTGGCGAGCTGTTTTCCCTACGTTTTCAATATCATTTGTACGAATAGACTTTTGTGCATTTGTTATTCTTGGGTTTTCTGGTATAACACGACCATCAAAATATTTTTTTAAGGTTGCTACTCCACTATTTATCCACAATAATGATGGATCATCATGAGGAACTAGAGATGCACTTGGTTCAATTGCATGTCCTTTTCCCTGAAAAAATTCTAAAAATTTGCTTCTTATTTCTGCGCCAGTTAAATTCTTCATCACATTTCCTCCTATTTTTCTATATGTAATTGCTATGAATTTAGAGTTTTACCTTTTTTCTGCATAAAAAAAACTCCCATCCCTGGACAGGGACGAAAGTATTGCTCGCGGTACCACCCTGATTATGGATAAAAGTATACAAAGATACTTAAAAATTACTATCCATCTCTCAATACTCCTTAACGCGGAAAACGGCAGTGATTAGCTGCACTCAAGAATTAGCTTTCAATTATCCTTCACTTGAAACTCCTTTCAGCCTAAGGGAATTTCTCTCTTTAAAGTGGTCTATAATCTACTTGTTTCTTTCACCATTTTTTCGATATATGCTTCATTCGAATTATACTGATTATTAGGCAGTATTGTCAATATCGGTCTATTTATATACGTTTGATTTCCGGGTCTTTTTTCCCGAAGTGTGTTCTCATATGAACGATTGCCACTTTCGCTATCGATAATAATGGAACTGCTACGATCATCCCAATCATTCCGCCAACCTCTTCTCCAAGCAGAAGAGCAAACATAATAAATAGCGGATGCATATGGGTGCTTTTTCCAACTATATAAGGCGACAATATGTTCCCTTCTAGAAATTGCAAAATAATAATGATGATGACTACAATGATTAGCATTTTAACAGAAACAGTACTTGCTACGATTAAGGCAGGAATAGCACCTATGATTGGACCAAAATAGGGAATGACATTCGTTATCCCAACGATGATTCCTAATACAAGCGCAAATTTCATATGAAAAACCCAAAATAGGATCATGGAAATTACTCCAATAATTGTACAAACCAATAATTGCCCTCGTATATAGCTACCTAATGATTCATTTACGTCTTCTAAAAATAAATGAGCACTGTTGCGCCATTTGTTTGGAATTAGGCCGTTAAAAGCTTTTCTTACAGCATCAATATCTTTTAACATATAAAAAGAGATGAATGGTATCAGCATAATGACAATGGAATAATTAATAATCCCCATTGCCCCATTAATTACTTTATTTAAAAGAGATTCCATCTTCGTTTCAAATAGATCAATCCCTCGGTCAACCTTTTCCTGTAAATTAAATGGCCATGACTCCATTTTATTTTGGATGGAGTCAATCAGATCTTTATATCGTGCCGCAAGCTCAGGAGCACTTTCCGTAAGTTCTTCAAGCTGGTGGATAAGAATAGGAATCCCTTTATATAAGGCATAGCCAATCCCGCCAAAAAAAAGGATATAAATAAGTGCAACAGATAACCCTCTATGTAAGCCTTTTTTATGTAGTAATTCTACAATCGGATGTAATAAATACGTAATAAATGCTCCAATTATAAAAGGAATAATAACTTTTGTTATAAGACTTAAAATAGGCAACCAAATCGGTGATAATTTTATAAAAACAAATAATACAATAAAAAGTAATAAGGTAAACCCTAATCGGTAATACCATTTCATTCTTATATCCATTTTCTTTCCTCCCTCATAACCTATTGTGAGAGATAAAAGGAATTTTTATGCATATCATCATTTACGAAACTTTTCAACAAAAAAAGATTGTAGATACACTTTTTTGTGCATCTACAATCTTCTAATAGACTAATTAAAACATCTTCATTACTTTTTTTTGCATTTTTTTCAATTGTTTTTGACTTATCATATTATTTTTTTGCATATAGCTCATTGCTACTACACCAGCACCAATAGCTATTGCTGTATTCATCACTTTACCCATTTTACTTTGCACTCCTTTTATATAGAAGTGAGCGCCAATGAATGTGGAGAAGAACTTAGCTTAATCGACGCTCTTCTTCTTCAAATAAGTCGTCTAGAGAACTTAAGCTTCCATCTTCTTCTACTTGATGTGTGTGAATAATCCCTTTTGTTAGCGATAATTCAATAAAACAATTCCAGCAGTAGTATTGATTGATTCCAATTTTTCCAATATCTTTGCTCTGGCAATTTGGACATTTGAGCACAGGAAACACCTCATCTTCATTCGTTTCATGAAATATTCCATCATGGAATTTCCAGTTAAGTATTCCCATTATGCTCTAAACAGCTTCCAAATATACCAGAATTACCTTAGGAGTTGGCTTTTTTTACGAAATCTCGGAATCCTACTGGATTATTCGAAGAAGATAACAATATTATTTTTCGCCTAAGAATTAAAAACATGTAGTGCAAACATTGGCAAAAAAATCCCCTAAAAATGGAGCTTTTCCCCTTCAAGAGTACTAACTTTTCATAGGGATAAGCGAGCAGATGCCTTGAAAACCAATATACATCTTAAATTTATCATCTTATGCTTCAGACGTTTCCATATAGTCATACGGTGTGATATTTTCCATACCAATCATTGGATCAATTTGATTGATTTTGCCTTCGTACAATAAATCAAATGAATTCTCTGTCGTCCTTTCTTTCGTTTCGTCTGGTTGGTATACATCAGCGAATGCCTCTTTGATTTTTTCTTTTAAGGTAGTTTGCCGATTTAGCTCGTCATTTCGACTAACTCCCAATTCTATCGCTTCTACCTCACCGCAAAGAATTAAAAATTGTTTGCTTCTTGTGATGCCCGTATAAATGAGATTCCGTCTTAACATCCGATAATAGCTTTTAACGATAGGCATGATGACGATTGGAAACTCACTTCCTTGCGATTTGTGGACAGAGCAACAGTAAGAAAGGGTAATTTGATTTAAATCCTGTCGTGTATAAGTTGCTTCGATACCATCGAACGAAACAATAACCATGTCTTGCTTTTCCGTATTTTCCTTCGCATAAAAAATCGATACAATCTCTCCCATATCGCCATTAAAAACATTGCTTTCTGGTTGATTGACTAGTTGAAGGACTTTATCCCCTATTCGGTATGTAACGTCTCCAAATTTCAGCTCTTTTCTGGTTCCGTCAGGATTAGGATTTAAAATTTCCTGTAAAATAGCATTTAACCGATCAATACCTGCAGGTCCTCTATACATCGGTGCCAATACTTGAATATCCATTGGTGCAAATCCCTTATTTTTTGCATTTAGAACAATTTTTTCAATTGCTTGTGGAATTTGACTAGAAGAGCACTTTATAAAGGATCGATCTCCTTGTGGTACAAGCAAATTAGCCGGTAACTGTCCCTTTTTCATTTCATGTGCTAATTCGATGATAGATGACCCTTCTGCTTGACGATAAATATCTTTCAGCTTAACAGTAGGAATACAAGCTGAATCAAGTAAATCCTTTAGAACTTGACCTGGTCCCACTGAGGGTAATTGATCTTCGTCCCCAACAATAATGACTTGAATATGCTCAGGCAAGGATTTAAATAATTGATGGGCTAACCAAATATCTACCATCGATGTTTCATCCACTATGAGAATTTTACCTTCGAGAGGATGATCCTCATCTCGCTCAAATGTCCCTGTTCCATTCCAGCCTAACAATCGATGAATCGTAACAGCAGGTAAACCAGTCGATTCAGCCATTCGCTTTGCTGCTCTGCCAGTCGGTGCAGCAAGAATAAATGGATAGGGCTCATCATTTTTGTAATCGTTTGGATCTAAGGAACAGCCATGCAATTCTCCATATAATTCAACAATTCCTTTGATTACTGTCGTTTTTCCTGTACCAGGACCACCTGTCAAAATAAGCATTGGAGACATAAGCGCCGTTTGAATCGCTTCTCGTTGCGATGGAGCATACTGAACGCCAATGCGGTCCTCTAAATTTCCTAATGCAAGCAAAAATTCTGATTCTGGAAATTGATCCTTATATTCTGATTGTTCCATTACCCGCTTAATATTTCGTACAAGTCCTTTTTCCGAAAAAAACAAAGAAGGCAAATATATTTTTTTATCCTCAACTATAATTTTCCCTTCTTCTTCTAGCTGAATAATCTGCTCTGTTATTTGCGAAAACTCTATTTCCTCTTTTTGATTTTCTTCAAGTAGCACTTTAACTTTTTCAAGCAAATATTCAGCTTGGAGATAGACATGACCTTCTTGATTACTGCTTAGTTCTAAAATATACAAGCACCCAGCTTTTAAACGATCTGGATGATTACCTGTAATTCCGATTTGTGAACCAAGGTCATCTGCCTTTCCAAAACCAATCCCTTCTATGTCTTCCACCAATTTATACGGATTTGTCTGAACCACTTCTAAAGTATTTTCTTTGTATACTTGATAAATTTTCATCGATAATTGTGGACCAAAACCGTATTGATTTAGCGAAACCATTGCTTGTTCTAAGCCCTGGTTTTTCATTAAGGTATCATATAATATTTTCGCTTTATCAGCTGCAAGTTTAGGCACTGTGTCTAAAACCGATGGCTGATTCATGATTTTAGATATTGCCTCGTCTCCCAATGTATCCACTATATTTTCAGCTGTTTTTTCCCCAATCCCTTTAAACAGATTGCTGGATAAATAAGCCACAACCCCTTGCTTTGTTTGTGGCATTTCTTTTCGAAAGGAAGTTGCCTGCAGCTGTAGCCCGAATCTTGGATGCTCTTTAAAATCCCCATAGTATGTATATGTCTCTTCTTCATTCATTTTCGGCAAATAGCCAGTAATAACCGCTTCTTTATCATCATAATCATGATTCGTTTCATCTACTCTTATTCTTATTACAGAGTAAAGGTTCTGTTCATTATGAAAAATAGTAACAAGATGACGTCCCTTAACATACTTTTTTTCTTGTTCAAAAAGATCCAAGGAGTTCTGCTCGTTCAACTGGAATCCTCCTTTCTACGCTTTAATCTCATATTATTTTCCTTCGATAATTTGCTTCCCATAACCGGCAAGGAGATGATCTGGCTGGATTTCTAGTGCCTTATCGAACATTTCTATTGCTTTCTCTGTTTCTTCTTTAAAACCATACGCAACGCCTAAATTATAATAAGCATCAGCGTGATTAGCATCTATTGTTATACAGGATTGAAATTGCGCAATTGCTTCCTCAATATAATCGCTTTGTGCCAAACAGAGACCTAATTGAAAACATGCCTCAGCATCTTGATTATTTAACTCAACTGCTCTCTGAAAATAAGGAATAGCAAGTTTTCCTTTTTCTAAACCAACATATGTTAATCCTAACATAAAGAAATTGTCACTTGTTTCTAATCCTTTTGCTAGTGCTTGTTCAAACATCGTTTTTGCAGATTCTAAATTTTCTTTCTCATAATAAACAGCTCCTGCACTATAGTAGGCTGCAGCAGTAGTATCATCTATTTCTATCGCTTTTTGGTAAAAAGATAACGCTCTTGTCTCGTCTCCTAAAGCAGATAAAACATTTCCAAAATTAACGTAAGAAACGGCATTAGTCGGATTCTTCTCAATCTCTTCCATAAAAAACTTTGCTGCTTCTTCCCATTTACCTTCTTGCATATATTGTATTCCTAATTGACTATTATCCATCTTAAAACACTCCATTTCTAATTGGTAGTATAGCATATTTTCTAATCAAAAATGAGAAAACCAATAACACAAAAGAAACTAGCAAATCATCCTAATGCAGGAATATTGCTAGCTACTTTTTTTTATGTAAAAAACTGTCGACCAACTAATAGTTAGTCGACAGTTCACCATTAACCTACATATGTTAATCTTTCATTATCCCGAAATACTTTATCAATCGTTCCACCGCCTAAGCATTCTTCCCCTTGGTAGAACACCACTGCTTGACCTGGTGTAACGGCACGAATTGGCTCATGGAAAATAACTTTCACTGTATTTTCATCGATAATCTCTACTGTCACTTTATTATCTGGTTGACGGTAACGAAATTTAGCTGTGCATTCAAATGATGTACCAATTCTATCTTTAGACACCCAGCTAACATTAGTTGCGATAATACTGTCAGAATACAATAATTCATGATGGAAACCTTGTCCTACGTATAAAACATTTCTCTTTAAATCCTTGCCGATAACAAACCAAGGTTCTCCACTTCCACCAATGCCAAGTCCATGTCTTTGTCCAATTGTATAATACATAAGCCCATCATGACGGCCTACTATTTCACCATCCATTGTTTCCATATTCCCTTTTTGAGCAGGAAGAAATCCACTTAGGAATTCTTTAAAATTACGTTCTCCAATAAAACAAATACCTGTGCTGTCTTTTTTAGTTGCAGTTGCAAGATTTGCTTTAGCAGCCAGTTCACGAACCTTTGATTTTTCCATGCCACCAATAGGGAACATTACTTTGCTTAATTGTTCCTCTGTTAGTTGATTTAAAAAGTAAGTTTGGTCTTTATTATCATCTTTTCCTCTAAGCATTTTGACTTGTCCATCTTCTCTAACAACTTGTGCGTAATGTCCTGTTGCTAGATAATCAGCGCCAAGGCTCATCGCATGCTCTAAGAAAGCTTTAAATTTAATTTCTTTATTACACATTACATCAGGATTAGGTGTTCTACCTGCTTTATATTCATCAAGAAAATAAGTAAATACTTTATCCCAGTATTGTTTTTCAAAATTCACCGCATAATAAGGAATCCCTAATTGATTGCAGACACGAATAACATCTTCATAATCCTCTGTTGCTGTGCAGACACCAAATTCGTCTGTATCATCCCAGTTTTTCATGAATATACCAATAACATCGTATCCTTGCTCTTTTAAAAGAAGTGCTGCAACAGATGAATCTACTCCACCGGACATTCCGACTACTACACGGGTATCTTTCGGTGCTTTTTCCATTTCCATTTCCCCCTTAGCCCTTCCCTTAACATGGAAGGGAAGGTTATCATTTTGTCAGACGGTTAATGATTTTGACCAATTCATGACCGACCTTTTCTATTTGTTGTTCCGTATTATTTAAACCAAAGCTAAATCGAATTGAATTTTTCGTTCTTTCCGATTCTTTACCAAACATGCTTACCAACACATGGGAAGGTTCGATTGATCCTGCTGTACAAGCTGAACCACTTGAAGCTGCAATACCTGCTAAATCGAGATTAACTAACATCGCTTCGACATTTGTACCAGGAAAGCTTAAGTTTAAAACATGTGGTAAGGTATTATCAACTAATCCGTTTTGTTTAAATGAAATATTATTTTCTTTTAAGATTTCGATAAGGATTTCTTTATATTTTTTATATTGCTCTCTCTTATGGAATCTATCCTGCTCTGCAATCTCTACTGCTAGCTGAAAACCAGCTACAGAAGGAACATTTTCTGTCCCTGCTCTTCTTTTTTTCTCTTGTTCCCCACCAAAAAATCGAGGATTTAACTTAATGCCGTTTCTAACATATAAAAAACCAATACCTTTAGGTCCATTAATCTTATGGGAAGAAACAGATAAAAGATCAATATGCTGTTCTTTTACATCGATTGCCTCTAAACCATAGGCTTGTACGGCATCTGTGTGAAATACTGCAGGATGCTCTTTTAACAATAAGCCAATTTCTTTAATTGGCTGAATCGAACCTATTTCGTTATTACCATACATTATGGTAACAAGTATGGTATCTTCTCTTAATGCCGTTTTAAATTCATTTAAATCTATTACTCCGTATTCATTAACGGGAAGATAAGTAATCTCGTAGCCTTTTTTCTCTAATTCTTGGCAAGCATGCAATACGGCATGATGTTCGATTTCTGTTGTGATAATATGTTTTCCTTTTGTTTCTTTGCCTTCAGCAATTCCAAAAATAGCGTAATTATCAGCCTCTGTTCCACCACTCGTAAAAATAATTTCATTTTCGAATGCACCAATACTAGAAGCTATTACCGCCCTTGCATTATCTAAAATATTTCTTGCCTGTCTTCCATAAGTATGAATACTCGATGGATTTCCAAATTGATCTTTCATGATTTCATACATTTTGTCAATTACCTTTGGATGCATGGGAGAAGTTGCCGCATGATCCACATAAATATGTTCCACGTTATTCACCTACATTTAGTTAGTATCTTTTTATGTTACTGTTTTCTAAAAGATTGTTGTTTTTAATAGGGAAAATTTATATATTGGAAAACTGAGCAGCAGCCTGAATATATATACTCCTATGGGGTAGCGAGAAGGGCACTGAAAAACTGGCTAGTAATGATGATTGACAATAGCCACTTTTTAAACATAAGATGATGGATTTGTTTTCGGAGGTGCCCGCTCGCTTTCCATGGGGCGAGCGCCAAGCCACTACGTTCCTGCAGGGTCTCGGACTTTCTCGCAGCTCCCATAGGAGTCGAGCGGACGCCTCTCCAAACCAACCTTATTTTCACTTTCAAATATGCTTGCTCTTCATTTCACACGAAAAAAAGACTTTTTCAGTAGTCTCGATAGCGAGACGGTGAGACCCCAATAGGCAAAGCCGAGGAGGCTCAAGCGTAGCCCCATAGAAAGCGAAGGGTATTCAGGCTGCGGGTTACTAGCAACAAACTTTATGAAAACCTTCTTATATATAAAACATATAACCGTCTGTACTGCCGTCTTCTTTATGGTTAGCTAAGTCTTCTATTGTTGTTGAATCCAACACATCTTTTACAGCATCTCTAATTTTCATCCATAATGCTTTTTTAGCTGGTTCTTCATCTTCGATTCCCTCGACCGGACTAATCGGTCCTTCTAATATGCGAATAATGTCTCCAGCAGTAATTTTATTTGGTTCATCCCCTAAAACATACCCACCATATGCTCCGCGAATACTACGTACATAACCAGCATTACGCAATGGTGCAACTAATTGTTCTAAGTAATGCTCCGATAAATTATTTGTTTGAGCAATAGATTTTAAGGAAATTGGTCCTTCTCCATGCTTCTTTGCTAACTCCATCATAATGGTTAATCCATATCTTCCTTTAGTCGATATCTTCATTATTTTGCCTCCTGCTCCATATTATGTTGGTGAATATTATTCACTGTTCTTTCATTTCGATTCAGTATATAGTTCGTCCATTTTGTACACTGTGGGATACTCCATCCGGCAATTCTTCCTATTAAAACAGCATAGATAATCGTCCCCCATGATACAGGTCCCCCGAGCATCCATCCTATTACTAAAACAATCGCCTCCATAAATAACCTCGTTCTTGCGATGCTCCCGCCAAATTTTTCGGATAAGACGATCATTAGACTATCACGAGGTCCGGCACCAAGTTTGGCAGAAATATAGATTCCCATTCCGTAGCCCATTATGATCACCCCAATTAAAAACATGATCCATTTTTGATATAAGGAGGAAGGGGTATTCATAAACGGAAGGAGTAAAAAGAGATCAATAAAGACTCCTACTAACACCATATTTAATAAAGCCCCAAACTGTGGAAGCTTCTTAGAAAGAATCGCAGCAATTAATAATATTAAAAATCCAACTATTATTGCCCAACTGCCGATGGTTAGACCAAACTGAATATGCAATCCAATATTCAAAATATCCCAAGGGGCTGAACCTAAATTTGCTGTTATAACTAAAACAATACCTAATGACATAATCAAAAGCCCTAAAATAAAAATAGCTAGTCGCTTAACCGGTTTATCTTGGCTTATTAATGCTTTCATTTGTAGCCCCTTTTAATTTCCCTATAGTATGCGGTTTTTCTGTATAATTGCCATTAAGCATTATAGCATAATTACTTATGAATTGTTGGTATAAAGACCTAATATTCATCCTTTATCCAGTATAATTATTTTATATCCTATCTATTCAATAGGATATCATATTTTTTCACTTCACATAATAATTAGTGGATTTATCCATTTACATGAGGAAGCTATTATTTTTTCTTTTAGAAAATCTCGTAAATTAGATGAAAAACAAGAGGCTGGAACAAAAGAATATAATAATGGATAAAGATGAACAATCTCTAATTTAGTAGCGAAAACCACCGGCTAGCCTGTGAAGTCTTAAGTTTTGCTCTACTTCCCACAGGAATGATAGGACAAGGAGGCTTGGCGCTCGCCCCCCGGAAAGCGAAATGTACTTAGTCTGTGGGTGATAACCACAAACCATCTTTGTTAAATTAATAAAAAACCCAAACAATTATACGAAATTTTATTAGCATCTACGTATAATTGTTTAGGTTTATATTTGGTTTTAATACTTATGTCCCATCCCATTCTATTTAATGGTTCTTTCCATTAATTTAGTTGTAGATAATGCCATGATTTTTATCCCATGTAGTAAGCTATTTAACTGAAAATGCATGTCAGGATGGTGTAAACCTGGCTGCAAATCAGTACCTAATCCGATCATGGTTGTTTGAAGTTGTTCATTTGCTTTTGCATAATAATGAAAATCTTCGCCTCCAGGTGTTATTGGTGGTTTTACAAGCCCTTCTTTCCCAAGTATATCTTTAATGCTTCTTGCTACTATTTCCTCCATCCATTTATTAGGACTTGCTGCTGGCATTTCGGATAATAGTTCTAATTCTATTCTTGCTCCATTTGCTTCTCCTGCTAGTTTTACTTGGCTCTCTAATCTGGAAATTAATTGAGCCATCGCTTCATTGGTTTGGGCACGAACATCGATTCCAAACTCGGCATAATCTGGGATAATGTTAAAATTTTTCCCTCCTGCTTGTGCAAAAGTTAATTTTGCGGATGCTGGAATGATCGGATTTAAAGGAATAGACCGGATCGCCACATTGATTGCTGTAAGACTATCGATTACATTTATACCTAAGTGAGGTCTTGCTGCATGTGCCTGCATTCCATATATTTTCCCTTTAAAGCTTGCTGCTGCACCATGATAAATAGCAGGAGAGCATTCGCCAAATCTCATTTCTTGAATTGGTCTTACATGCAGTCCTAATAAATAATCCACATCATCTAAAAGCCCCTTATTAATAAAAGAAATTGCTCCAGTACCAGTCTCTTCGGCCGGCTGAAAAAGAGACTTAATCTTTCCTTTTGGTTCAAAACCCAATTCCTTCAGACATCTTAAAGTAAAAAGTAAAATAGTTGTATGTGCATCATGACCGCATGAATGATTTGCTTTCCATTTCCCGTTAACTTGTTGCCATAATGCATCCATATCTGCTCGAAGGCCAACGACAGGAGCATTACCTTCTCCCCATACACCTACAATACCAGTTTGATCATTAAATAATTCATAGGAGATTGATAATTTCTCTAGTTCATTCTTTATAAATTGAGTTGTTTTAACTTCCTCCCAACTTATTTCTGCATTATTATGAAGAAACTGGTACATTTCTATTATATTTTCCTTTTGCCTATCTACCCAGCCGTCTATTTGCTCGCGCATTTTTCCCCTCCTAGTTTATGCACCTCGTTATTCAGCTTGTATTGTTTTGCCAAAACAAGCGACTTTGCCTGAGCTTACAATATAATAATTCACTTGTTCATTTGTCTTTTGAAAAGAATGAATGATATATCCCATTTCAAACAAGTGATTACATGCATTTCGTAGCATGATGCGCCATTTTTTTGCTATCACAATGTCTCTTTCTTTTATTGTATGTATGTTATTTGGAACAGGAACCTTATAGAATTCTGCCTTTTTGGAAATTGATTCTACGAATAACGGCACAGGAATATCAGCCGCCATTTCCCAAGTAACAATCGATTGAATTTGCTCCTCCGCCGGAATATTATTAACAGATTTACCCTTAAGACTCCACTCTAATAAAAAACGGTCTGAAGGAAGACCACTATTTAATTCATCGTCCATTATTCCATAATGGTCGGAATAATACGTTTTGACTGCTCCTCCTAATTTTGCAATATTAAGATAGGCATTACGTGATTCTAGCGGATCAAAAGTCCAGATAATTTTTTTATAGCCACGCTCCAAAGCTAATTCTTTTTGCTTTACTTTCATTTTAAATCCCAATCCAGCATTTCTTTCCTTTTCCTTCACTCCCATCATATGTGACACCAAATATCCTTCATTTTGATGAAAGCCAGGAAAACCATAGCAAAAACCGACTAATTCTTCCTTGAGAAAAGCCCCTATAATGATCCCTCCATTATGAAGGGAGGCAACCAAAAATGGAAAAGGGGTGGTATTCTTCTTTCCCCAAATTAAATCTTGAAAGGCAACTACCATTTGGATTTCTGCTTTTGTGGTCACTTCTCTTATCATATAAGGATTCACTTTATTTGTTCTCCCCTTATTTAAATGGATAGATTAGGATATACCTTCTTCGAAATCATATGTTGATTAATCACTTCTTCGTTTAAGTGGAATCCAATACCAGCTCCTGTAGGCACATCTATTTTTCCTGGGGTAGACAATGTGACTTCTGGACAGATGATATCCTTTTTCCAGTATCGATTGGACGCAGATGTATCTCCTGCTATAGTAAAGGCTGGGAGTGTTGTAATCGCGATATTATGCGCTCTGCCAATACCGCCTTCCAGCATTCCTCCACACCATACAGGGATACCATGTTTTTCACATAAATCATGAATTTTCTTCGCTTCGGTCAATCCACCAACACGGCCAATCTTAATATTAATAATTTTACAGCTCCCTAATTCAATCGCTTTTCGTGCATCTTCTACGGAATGAATACTTTCATCTAGACATATTGGTGTAGCAAGCTCGCTCTGTAGGATAGAATGGTCAATAATATCATCATATGCTAACGGCTGTTCAATCATCATTAATTTAAGCGGATCTAATTCTTTGATTCTCTCAATGTCTGCTAGCGTATACGCAGAGTTAGCATCCGCCATTAACGGTATTTCATATCCAAAAGTTTGTCTTATTTTCGTTAAAGGCTCCAAATCATAGCCTGGTTTAATTTTTACTTTGATTTTTTTATAGCCCTCTGACAAAAAACGATCCACCTTTGATAAAAGCATCTCTGTAGTCGGTTCAATTCCAATGCTAACCCCTACATCAATCGAAGTTTGTACACCACCAAGTGCTTTAGAAAGAGAAATACCTAATTTCTTACTATATAGATCCCATATCGCTCCTTCTAAAGCTGCTTTTGCCATATTATTTCTTCTAATAGGAGCAAATCTTTTTGAAACTTCATCTGGATGATTTATTTCTTCTTTTAACAAGAGTGGTATCAAAAACTCATTTAACATGTAAATAACCGTTCCAGTCGTTTCCTCATTATAAGTAGGATCAGGTAAAGCGACAGACTCTCCATAGCCAATGTGCTCTCCACTATATATTTTAATTATAAGAAAATCCTTCTCTAACAGTTTGCCAAAGCTCGTCTCAAAAGGACTAACCAACGGCATTTTTACATGCTGAACTTCTATTTTATCGATTTGCACCATTTCACGCCCTTTTCATCTAATCTCTTTCTTCTATTTTAATAGTTATTTGAATTTTGTGTGTAAATTTATTTAAAAAGTCGAAATATCTTAGAAAAAGTTTGTAGCTATTACTCGCAGCCTAAACACATAAAGAAGCTAGGACATAAGTATTTCCAACCAAATAACCCCGAACGATTATACGTACATGCCAAAAAAGTTCGTATAACTGTTTGGGGTTTTATTCATTTTAAGAAAGAAGGTTTGTGGTGATCACCTGCAGCCTGAATACAGGGGCGAGCGCCAAGCCTCCTCGTTCCTGCGGAGTCTTGGACTTTCTCGCAGCTCCCATAGGCGTCTACGAGTATTCAGGCTGCTTTGTATTTCCTACTCATTATATTTTCTTTTAAAAAGATGATGGAACGAAACAACCTTTAAAAACGGAGTGAAATGGAACGAGTTGGTTTCGCTACTAAAGGAAAGATTGTTCGTCTTTAGCTATTATATATTTTGTTTTGTCCCAACCTCTTGTATATCATTATATTTATTTAGCCATTTTATTGATAACATACTTTCCTGGCGTTATTCCTTCATGCTGCTTAAAAATCCTTATGAAAGTATTAACATTTTTACACCCTACCATTTCGCCAACTTCTGATACCATATATTTACCTGATTTCAATAAATCCTTGGATTTTTCTACCTTCAGCTGGTTTACATAATTTTTAAAAGAAGACTTCAAATGATCTTTGATCAACTTGCTTACATAGGATTCACTTAATTGAAAATGATCTGCAACTTCCCCTAAGGAAAGATCGTTTGTGTAATTGTCTTGAATATAACTGATAACACTTTCTACAGTTGAAAGTTTAAGAGAATGTTTTTCTCCTAGCAGAAGCATTAACTCATTGAAAATATCGATAAAGGTGCTCTTTAAAATCTCAATATCAGTACTGTTCAGATGAAAAAACAAAGCCTTATTCTCTTTAAAAAAAGCGCCAAACGGTAAATTAAATTTATTCAAGATTCTTTTTAATGTGTTGATAAGGGCATTTCTAAAATCATAAATACTAAATATATCCATGGTTTCTTCTCTAAAATTTGTTTCGACAATCTCCTTTATCAGTTTTTCAGCTTGCTTCAAATCTCTTTTCTGCATAAAATTTATTAAAATACTTTCCGTCTCCACACTATAGAAGTATTCTTTTTCAGACGTTAAAGGAACATTGCTTGTACATAAACATTTTGTATCGATAAAAGAATATTTCTGTTCCATAAGCTGAAAAGAAGACTTAAATATTTCTGGTAAATCTATTAACGAAGAAAAAGCTTGCGAGAGGGTAAAAGTTATTTCTATTCCTAATTCTTGCTCTATTCTATGAATCATTCTATTTAACATCTCTAAAATAAGATGCTGATTTTTTTCTGCAAAAAATAAGCAAAAATGTTGATAATCAATTGGAAACGATATGAATTTTTGCTTGGTATCTTTGTCATTAAATAAAGCTAATACTTTTTTTCTTAATGTCAAAATATTGCCTTCACTTAAATTTGATTCCCACTCTGAAATTCCCTCCATTGATACAATTGCAAGAATTCCACCGTCACGGAATGGACCTAACTGAAGAAGATTCAATCTTTTTTCTATAAACTGCTTATCATAATTTTCATAAATGATATTCTTAAGAAAGTTCTCTTGTAAATCACTTAATGAGCTTTCTTGCAATTGCACTAAATTTTGATTGATTTTATTTATATCATGAATATTAGAGATAATATAATCTAGTTCATTTTTTATATACTCTTCTGTACTATTCTTTTTTTCACCGCTTTTTATGTTTTTGATAATTTCTTCAATCGGTGAATACGATTTTCTACTTAAGATTGTAGTTAAAATGAAACCGAGCAGGAGTAATACGAACAAAATTATTGCTATACTCTTAATGGTATGAATCGGTAACCCTATTCCTTTATGTACATTCGTTATATATAAATAATTAATTGTTGGTATCGCGTTAGAACCCTTTTGATAGCCATCATAATCATTTAATGAACGAGAAACAATTTGATTTTCATGCGTATTTTCCACTGGTAAAAAACTAGATAGTACGTTTTCCCCCCTATTTGTGGTAGAGGCTAAGGTAGACTCATTGACAATCCCAAAAATACCATTCTCATCTGGTAAATTCGTCATTAACAAGTCTTTTTTCTCCCATATAATAAAAAAGTAAAGGTTTTGCTTTTCTTGATGATAATAGATTTTATTAACAATGATTAATTTGTCATTTGCATCATAGCATTGTAAATCATTGTTTCCTTCCGAACCCATAAATCCTTTTAATTTTTCCAAATTCTTATCCATATGAATAAATTTCATGTAGTCTTTAAACAAAAAATAACCATCAGAGCTCGTTACATCTGTCCCAAAATCTTTTAAAACAGCAAGATTAAACCCTAATTGATCATTCGAAAAATGATTGCCTGTTAACTCATTAAACAATTTACTATATGTATTGTAATCAAACTGATTCTTTTCTAAGAACTCCACAATAACATCTTGTTGGGATAGCAGCTTGACCACATTTAACGAAACATCTAAACGATAGTCAATTATATTACTTTCCCTTTCAAGAAACATTTCATTTAATTTATCCAATTCTAGCCTATTCTGGGAATACTCTTGGGAAATTGTAACAAATAGAATGATAGAAGTATAAATAATGATAACAACGGAGAATGACAGAAAAATTTTCTTGAAAATAGTTTTCCGAAACATTATATCCCCCTCTTTTTGTTATTATTCAACTTATATTTTTGCGATTATAATGAAAAACAATATGTTAGAAGAGGTCGCTAAACTCACGGTTAAAGACGATTAATAGGTGGAGAAACTGTTTCCACCTATTAATCTCTTGTAATTAATTATTACCCTTATATAATACGGATCGTTTTAATCTCATAAGGATTTAACTCAAATGTGATATTCCCCTGTATCTCTACAGGAAGGGTCATGTCCTTTTCCAGTAAATTCGTTTCATTCCATTCTTTACAATCAAATAATGGCTCGAGACTTAAAACTCTGTTACTACCTAGATGATCATGTACTCGTAAAATTAGACCCTTACCATTTTCCGCTAATTTAATAGCATCTATGAATACGCTTTCTTCTGCGTGTAATTTAAATAGCCCCTTAATCAATTTATTGCCTTTCACTACGGATAATGGCTGGTTTATAGCCCAAGCTTCCTCAACTGTTCTTCCCTCTATGAAATCTCCTTTATGTGGTAGAAGACTATACGTAAATTCATGCTGACCAATATCAGCTGTTGGGTCTGGATAAATTCCACCTTTTAATAAGGTAATTCTCATCGTTTGATCCTTAATATCATGACCGTACTTACAGTCATTTAATAAGCTAACTCCATAGTCCCGTTGAGAAAAATCCACCCACTGGTGTGCCACTGTTTCAAATTTTGCCATGTCCCAACTCGTATTCCAATGTGTTGGTCGCTTAACATTACCGTATTGAATATCATAAGTTGCTTCTGTATTGCGAATGTCCACATCAAATCCTGCTTTAAGCAATTGTTCCCTTTCTTTCCAAACAGCCTTAGTAATAAAATCTATTCGACGTGAATTTTTATAAACCTGCATGATTTGAATAATTCTCGAAGTACCAAACGAATAAACAAATTCAACTGAGGCATATAATTTATTTCGTTCCTTGATCGTAATTGATTCTGCGGTTAACTCAATACATTTTTCTTGGTAAAAAATATCGATATCCCATGCATTAAAGTTCATTGGTTTATCTTCAAATAATTGAAGTCTATTACCAAGACCATTTTCTTTTAATACTTCCCGCTGATATTTTTTGTCATAGATGCTAATTAGCTGTCCCTTTTCATTCCAGCTTATCACGTATTTATCTGTATCAATGCCACTTTCTATTTCTTTAACAAAATTGGTTTCTATGCTATCCTCTTCAGTTCGTACAAACTGAATGATGCAATTCCCTAAAGCAGGAATGTTAGGGGTCTGAACAATATATCCTTTCTCACAAGGAACAGCTTGTAATTCTTCTCCAGAATCCGTTACGAATTTTCCGCTTTCATTTAGATCAATCGTCACCAATTCGCTTCTTTCCCAGCCTGCTGAGTTATATATGTTCCATTGATTCGCAACAGCATCATCTAATCGTGTTAAAAGTTGGGCTGAACTTTTCATCGCTTCCCCTATCTCCACCTTATGGTCTTGATAGACTTCTTTTATCGATGAACCAGGAATAATATCATGAAATTGATTACGTAATAATACTTCCCATAAATCATATATTTCTTCCTTCGGATAAAGGTCTCCTCCCGTATTTTGAACTGTTGCATACAAAATTTCCAGCTCTCTTAATGCAAGTTCTAATCTGCGGTTCATTTTTTTTACAAACGCTTGAGAAGTATAAGTTCCTCGATGATATTCTAAATACAATTCACCATCCCATTTATGCACATAACTTTCTGCTGCATTCACGGTTTCATGAAGCTGCTTGAAAAATTCATCAGCACGCCCTGTTTTGACGTGAGGAAGACCAGGTATTTTATCCATTCGACGGCGATTTTCTAACATATCTCTCGTGACTCCTCCACCACCATCGCCATACCCGTATGATATCAGTAATTGTTTATTCAAATCTTTATTCCGATAAGCTTTATAACTGCCTAACACTGTTTCTGGTTCTAACTGTCCATTATACGTATAAAACCAGCGGGACGCCCATTCATTATCAACTAAGTTTCTTCCTGGTTCAGGTGTAGTAATAAAATGCGTTAACACCTCAGATCCGTCTATTCCACGCCACACAAATGTATCATGCGGCATTCGATTATATTGATTCCAACTTATTTTAGTGGTCATAAATGTCTCTATTCCACTCTTTTTTAAAATCTGTGGCAATGCCCACGAATAACCGAATACGTCTGGCAGCCATAGATACTGGACATCTTTATTGAACTCCTTTTTTATAAATTGCGTTCCATGCAGAATTTGCCGAGTTAATGATTCCCCAGATGGTATATTACAATCAGCTTCAAGCCACATAGCTCCATCTACTTCCCATCGTCCTTCCGCTATTCTATCTTTAATTTGTTCATAGATTAGAGGATAATCCTCTTTAATAAATTTATAGAGTTGGGGTTGTGTTTGTAAAAATATATAGTCTGGGTATTGCTTCATTAACTGTAAAACAGTTGAAAAACTACGGGCTACTTTTTCTCTTGTATGTTTTAATCTCCATAACCAAGCAACATCAATATGTGTATGACCTATAGTGGTGATTGCTACTAAATCACGTTTGTCTAAAGAATCAATTCCTTTTTGTAGCATATCATTAGCTAATTTTACACTTTTATAAAAAGACGGACTTCCTGGATAAGACCAATCAATATATTTCATTGCCTTTTCTAATAAAGGCAAAAGTTCGTATCGATCAGGGTTATCCTCCTTTAATTGTTTAATCGTTTTTAATACACAATCAGCTGTAAAATATAAATCATCACATTCTTCATTTAAAACAGCAGAATCCGCCACTTTAAATTTATGTGATTGAATTTGTTCAGGTCCTCCGCCTTCTAACCCTGACCATAATTTTAATGAGAGAGTAATTTCCTTTCCGTACAATTTCGAATCGATAAAGACTTCTTTATGATTAGAATCAACACCTTGATATGGATGACCATCAATAAAAAATAATGACTCAAACCCAGAATTATAACCTCCACCTGTTCGTCCAAAATCTAATAATAAGATTACTTTCCCATCTGATCTCGGTACTTTAAAGGTTGTTTGAATCCATAAATAATAGTCTCTTCCTTCCCAAATATCCCCTATAGAAAAGTCTTTCCAATCAGCAGAGAGACTAGGAGGGTATTTCTCTTCTCCATCGATGCTCTCTTTTGCTTTCCAACCGTTGAGACTACTTTTTTCCATGTAACGATAAGTATTTAATTCTTTAATCCTCGCTTCTAATTTTTCAATTGTATAAAACATAGCACCCTATCCTTTCGTAGCTCCACCTAAACTGAAGCCTTTTGACATAAAATTTTGTGATATCGTATACAAAATGACAACAGGCAATGTATACATTACCGAAAACGCTGCTAATCTACCGTAATTTACCATTCCAAAATTTCCGAAAAATTGAAATATCGTTACAGATGCTGGCATTTTTTCAGGACTTTGAATAAGGATATATGGAACAAAGTAATTTCCCCAGCTGCCTGTAAAAGTAAAAATGGCAACTGTAAATATACCAGGGAGCATTAATGGAGCCACGATTTTTTTTATTCCTTGGAAGATTGATGCACCATCAACCCATGCTGATTCTTCTAAATCTAAAGGAATAGAGTCCATAAAATTTTTCATCATCCAAATACCATATGGCAGAGAGGATGCTGTTAAAAAAAGTGTCATCGCAATTAAAGAATCTTGAAATTTCAAATAAAGAAATAATTGAAATACAGGTACGATGACTGCTGTCATTGGTAATGAAGTCATAAACAAGATTGTCATCATAAAACTATTTTTATATTTTAGCGTGTACCTAGATAGTGGATACGCAGCCAAAATACATAAAATCACTACTAACAATGCTTGCGAAGTTGAGATTCCGATTCCAATAAAAAACGAACGTAAAATCGCCGTTTCTGACAGTATGGACTTAAAGTTATCTAAAGTTATCTTTTCTGGCATCTTTAGTGCCTGAATTGCCCCTGGATCTACTGATGCGAAAATCATCCATAGCAGCGGCAATAAAAACAGGATTGCCAGAATAGAGAGAATTAAATAATGAATAAATTTTTCGACTTTATATCCTTTTTGGACCAACTTACATCACCTACACTTTCACTTTCAAGGTTTTCATATATATTAAGCTGGCAATTGCTCCTAATACTAACAACACAAAGGAAATGGCCGTTCCATATCCTAACTGATAACTAACAAATGCCTGTTTATACATAAATACAGGTAGAGTCGCTGTACTTACACCTGGACCACCGCCAGTCATTGTATAAATTAAAGCAAATACCCCAAGAGTTTGCAGAGTAACTAGCATCATATTCGTTGCGATCGTTCCTTTTACCATCGGGATAGTGATATAGCGAATAACCTGAAAGCGGCTGGCACCATCCATAATAGCTGCCTCTTCCACATCTTTAGGAATATCGTCTAAAGCAGCCTGAAACACCATCATGGAAAAAGCCGTTCCTCTCCACATATTTGCTATGACTACACTAACCATAGGGAAGGTAAACAACCAGGCAATTGGTTTAATATCAAAAAGACTCAATAGCCAATTAGCCGTGCCGCTTTCCCCAAGAAATGCCACCCAACAGAATGCTACAACAACTTCTGGAGTTACCCAGGCAGCAATAATGATTAAACCAACAATTCTTCTAAATGTTTTATTTTTCTCTTTCATTAAAAAAGCGATCAAAAAGCCAAAAAAACATTGTCCTAATACGGCAGAAAAAAACACGAAAACAATTGTGTTCCATACACTAGCGCGGAAATCTGGATCTTGAAACATTCGGGTAAAGTTTTCAAAACCTACAAATCTTAGCTGACTAGCTTCTGCTCCAGTCAGGGCTAAATTCGTAAAAGAAAAAAGTAAGGTCAAAATCATAGGTCCAATAAAAAAAATCAATAGTAAAAGCCAAGTTGGAGCTAGAAAGATAGCTGCCTTAAAGTGATCCGATTTGCCTCTCTTTTTAGGCTTCTTTAATAATGCGGCTTCCAATTTCATCCCACCTTTTTTAAAAAAGTTTATCACTATGACAAAAAGGTTTAGACCTTACAAGGAATAATCCATAATCTGGCTGATAATTCCTTGTAGGGCCTCATCATTTAGATTTGTCTAACCTTTTGTACAGCTTAAAACTTATTTAACTACATTCTCTTCTCCAACAATCCTAGTTACGTTACTTGCATAATCCTTTGCAGCTTGTTTTGGAGTTTTACTTCCAGTCGCTACCGCTTCTACCATTGTTTGAATTTCTACTGAAACATTCGGATATTTATCATTAGCAGGACGAAAATGTGCATTCTTCAAATATTCGGTTGCTTCTGAAATAAATGCTTGTTCCTTATATTCTGGAATCTCAGCCGAATCATCTCGTACTGTTAAGTTACCTTCTGAAACAGCGCGTGCTGCTTGCTGTTCTTTGCCACCTAAAGCTTGAATAACCTTCCAAGATGCTTCAGGATTTTTTGCTTTTGCTGGAATAGCCCATGTCCATCCCCCAGACATCGTAGTATTACCAGGCTCCTGTCCATTTTGGGTAGGCATTGCAGCAAAACCAAATCGTTCCGTTACATTATCTAATGGTACTGCCCCATTTTCCGAATAATTTCCTGTATTCCAGAATCCATCTAGGATAATTCCCGCTTCATCATTAGGGAACTTCTCTTGAAATAGAACAGAACTGTAGTTACTATTAATTGCAATGGAAAGAGGAGGCCCTAATTTTTTCTGATTGTATACGTTGTCAATAAATTTTAAGGAATCTTCAATTCCTTTTGTATTTACATGCCATTTTTTTGTTTCAGCATCAAATAAAACATCTTCTGTGCCGTAGAGTAACATCTCGAAAGTTTGCATCGATACAGATTCTCCATTAGCTTTTGCCACTCCCATGGAAAGAGGAATCACATCTGAGGAAGAATCTTTTATTTTTTCAGCAGCTTCTATAATTTCATCCCAATTTTTAGGTTGCCAATCTTCTGGTAAGCCAGCTTTTTTAAAAACATTTTTGTTATACCACAGTCCACGGGAATCAGACGTCCCTGGAATGGCATACAATTTCCCATCTTCTCCAAGCGAACCTGACTTTAAATTTTCCGTATAATACTCCCATTGATCCCAATCACTCACATAATCATCAAGAGGCAATAAATATCCTGCATTAGCATCAGAATTTAACATAAAGGAGTCTTCTGCTACAACATCAGGTGCTGTACTTTCTGATTGCATCGATAAGGCTACTTTTGAGAAATAGTCTCCTTCACTAGCGGTGATCGGAGATAAAACAATTTTTATGTCTGGATTTTCTTTTTCAAATTCAGGAATAAAGGTGTTTGTTAAATATTTTTTCAAATTATCGTGTTCGCCTACATCTCTCCATGTAATTTTAACCTGTGTTTTTCCTTCACTATTCCCCTCATCAGTATTACTTTCACTAGAGCATCCAATCAATAAAAAAGGAATGCATAAGAGAATCAAAAATACTTTTTTAAACGATTTCTCCATCTTTTCAACCCCTCCATTTTTATTCAATCATTAGTGGATATAATCAGCCACTGAAATGTAAGCACTTTCAATTTTAGCTCTAATTGCCTCTATTTCAATCTATAAAATAAAAGAAAGTCAATATTTTTCATATATAGTTAAAAAAATGAGGATTTTAACAAAAAATATTGATTTGCTAGAATGAAATTTTATCTACCATCTAAGAAAATGAAGATTGTTCTGCATAGGTTTTTTCACCTAATAAAAGAAGCCTACATAAATGACTACCTTTTGATCATAAGTGTCATTTACGCAGACTCCAATTATTCAAATCTATTCTTTATTATCTTTTTTAAACCCTCTAAGTTTGTCATATATAGATCCCAGCTTCTTCTCCTCTCCTGCTTCTGTTGGATGGTAATACTGCGTTCCTTTTAGCTTCTCTGGTAAATAGTCTTGATCGACCCATCCTCCGAATGTTCCAATTGGATGGTCATGCGGATAAATATAGCCAACATGTCCAAGCTTTTTGCTACCTTCATAATGCCCGTCTCTTAAATGCATCGGGATATCACCTACTCTGCCACTGCGAACATCTGCTATCGCTGCATCTAACGCTTTATATGCAGCATTCGATTTTGAAGATAAGCACATTTCCACAACGGCTACAGATAAAGGTATACGTGCTTCTGGCAGACCTAGTCTCTCACTAGCTGTTACTGCTGCTAAAACATTATTTCCAACAGATGTTTTAGCGAGTCCAATATCTTCATAAGCAATAACTAGTAATCTTCTGTTCACAGCTACTAAATCTCCACTTTCCAACAAATGAGCAAGGTAATAAAGGGCTGCATCTACATCACTTCCCCTAATACTTTTTTGAAGACTTGATAAAAGATTATAAAAATGCGAACCTTTTTTATCCCCAAAAACACCAACCTTTTCAATCATTTGTTCAATCGTTTCATCCTTGATGATAAAGGTTCCTTCTTCTTTATCTGATGAATAAACAATTGATTCTAATAGCGTTAGTGATTTCCTTGCATCGCCATTTGTTCCCATTGCGATTCTTTCCACCTGATTATCACTAATTTGGATGGAGAGATTTCCAAGCCCTTTCTCCTCTTTTAATGCTCGATGCAGTAATTCATTAATATCATCATCTGTTAATCTCTTTAATTGCTTAATTTGACCACATCTGCTTCTAATCGCAGGGTTTACGTCGTGGTAGGGATTCTCTGTAGTAGCACCTATTAAAACAATATCTCCTCTTTCTACATGTGGGAGTAGATAATCCTGTTGTGCTTTGTTGAAACGATGGATTTCATCCAAAAAGAGAATAACCTTTCCTGTCATTCTTGCTTCATCTACAACTGCCTCCACATCCTTTTTGCCAGAAGTAGTTGCATTTAATGCAATAAAAGGAAGCTTTGTCGTACCAGCAATCGCAAATGCGATCGAGGTTTTGCCAATACCAGGCTCACCATACAATAGCATGGATGGAACATGACCATTTTTAATCATTTTATATAAACTTGTTTTTTGCCCAATAATTTCTTTTTGTCCAACTACTTCATCTAGGTTTGTTGGTCGCATTCGATAAGCAAGTGGTTCTCCGTTCATTTATACACCTTCTTTAAAACATCTTACCTTTATTATAACGTAAAAAAAGAAAGTACGAAAAAAGTTGATTTGCCTAATAAAGTGAACCTTCCATCAGTGGGGGGGTTCCTTCCTCCCCCACTGATGGTTAGTTGCACCATCGAACCTTTAGGGGATACTTACAACAACTTGAGCTGGGGGCCTAACTGCCTGTTATGAGTGGGATAAAATAGCAAAGCTCTTTACCTATCTACTATTCCTTGGGAAATACTTTTGCTTATTAATTTCTTTCTATTTTCATAAGATTATTTAAAATGATCCTTTGTTTTTCTCATTTTACTTTATTAAATAGTGAAATGGAGTTATTAAAAGGGGGGGCTTTCTAATATAACTATTACATTCTGTATTTAATAATTCTTTATAAAAAAAGAATAAAGCGAATTATATCACTTCATTCTTTTTTACTATTATGCCGCCACATCCCTCTTCTTAAATACCCAAAAGGCTAACCCGATGAACACGATAAAATAAACTAGTAGCATTATAATAGAGAAAGACAAGGTCATGCCACTAACTAGAGGTGTTCCATCAAAATACTGCGTTAAATCCGTGTTAGCAAATAATAAATACTTGGCCCAATCGAACCAATTAGCTAATAAAAACGTTACTGTATTTCCCATAAACATTAAGAAAATGGATATACCAATTGCTAATGAACTGTTCCGGAAGACGGACGAAATCATAAACGCCATCGTAGTGAGCATAATTAAACTAATCGAATTTAACCCATAAAAACCGATTAAGTGAATGAAGATACTTTGTTCTTTCACTACACCATCGGAATAATATAAATATGGATATGCTTCTTCTGGTAGACCAAAAAGGATAGCACCTAGTGCAAAAGAAAATGCGAATAAGACAAAAAGAGCTATAAAACCGAAAAATAGCACGGTTAAATACTTGGACAATAATATCTTCGTTCTGCTCAATGGTCGGATAAGCAGAAGTTTCACCGTTCCCCAATTAAACTCATTCGCAACAATTCCAGCTGCTATAATAATAGTAAATAAGCCTACGATACTTATTAACTGGATATTATCAGAAACAAAATCCCATGCCGAATATTCTATGTTTGTACTTAAATCATGTGTAATACGGTACTCATTTAGCGCTATTTCTTTTGTATAATAATTTCTTGTTTCTGAAGGAAGATGTTCATCCTTAAGCATTTCTTTATAGCGTTTATTTTCCAATTCAAGTCCATGTTGCCAGTTCTCATTATCTGGAACAGAAAATCCACTTGATTGATATTTATTAAAAGCACCTAATAGCAGTACAGCAATTAATAAAATCACAATCATTACTAATGTAGCTGGACGTTTCCATATTTTCATCCATTCATTTCTTATTAGCTGAATCATTTCTGTCCCTCCCCTTGATTAGTCAATTCTAAAAATCGATCTTCCAATGTCTTCGATACTTCCTTAATTCCGAAAATGTGAAAATCTTGTAACACAAGTGTTTTAATTATTTCTGGTATTTTATCTCTTGTCACAGTAAGCGAAATTCCTAATTCACTTGATGTCATTTGCACCTCCGGATACACATTTTTCAAATAATTGATTGCTGTATCAACAGGATTCAGCTCTATTTCAAATACTTGTTCCACTGCAACAAAATCTTTTACTAATTGTACATCGACAAGTTTCCCCTCTTGAATGATACCGATACGATCACACATCATTTCCATCTCTGATAATAAGTGACTGGAAACAATAACTGCCATCTTTCTTTCTTTTGCTAGCATTCTTAAATGATCTCTTATTTCTCGGATTCCAGCAGGATCTAACCCATTGGTGGGCTCATCTAAAATCAGAACCTTCGGATCATGCAAAAGGCTTTGAGCAAGACCTAATCGCTGTCTCATACCGAGTGAATACGTACGAACCTTATCATGAATGCGTTCTGTTAGTCCTACTAATTCAACCGTCTCCATTATTTTCTCTTTTGATATTCCTTTCATCATTCGCGCATAATGCAAGAGATTCTCATAGCCACTTAAAAATTTATACATTTCAGGGTTTTCTACAATTGCGCCGACATGCTGGATTGCTTTCTCAAATTGCTCACGAACACTCTCGTTGCAAATAAAAATATCGCCGTCACTCATACTGATTAATCCAACAATCATTCGAATGGTCGTCGTTTTACCAGCTCCATTGGGACCAAGAAAACCGAATACTTCCCCTTCTTCTACCTGGAAGCTTAACGAATCAATAATTTTTCTCCCCTTGATTACTTTAGAAACATTTTTTAAGTCTACAATTGAAGTCAATATTTCTCAACCAACCTTTCACTAGTTTATATTTTCCTTCATCCACTCAATAATGGATTGCCCTTTTTCTTCTCTCAAATCTTCTACAGAAAGATTGGCGATTAAATCCCCATTATTTAATACAATAATATTGTCTAAAATAGCTTCAACCTCTGCTATTTCATGTGTAGCAACCACAACTGTTTGCTTTCCAAAATCTATATATGTTAATAAGCTTTTAACGATGGATTCACGAACCAATGGATCGAGTCCGGAAAAAGGTTCATCCAGTAAAAGAATAGGCACTGTTCTAGCTAAACAGAGGACAAGCTTAAGTCTCCCTCTATTTCCCTTTGAAAGATGCTTTATTTTTTTATCTCCATCTAGGTGCATAAATTCTAGTAATTCTTGTGCTTTATCAAGCTGAAAATCGTTAAATTGTGATGCACTGAATTGAACCATATCATGGACAGTAAAAGATTCATAAAAACGATCTAACTCTGTTAAATACGAAACTTCCTCAGCCATTCTACGATTAGCCTTTTTCTTGTTGACTAACACCTCTCCATTAGTCGGTTGAACAAGCCCAGCAATCATCTTTAATGTAGTTGATTTGCCGCTCCCGTTTGTTCCAAGAAGACCATAAATCTTCCCTTCTTCTAGGCTTAAATTTATATTTTTCACAGCGTAGTCTTTGCCATATTTTTTGGTTACATGTTGAAATTGTATCATTTACTTATCACCCTTCTTCTCGTGAAGATAGCTTGTTAATAACTGAACCATTTCTTCTTTTTTGATTCCTAGCTCTTTCATATTGCGAACAAACTGATCTAGTAAATCATGTTGTAACTTTGTTCTTAGCTTATCTAAAACTTCCCCTGATTCAGTAATAAATGTACCTTGACCTCTTCTCGTTTCCACAATTTTCATCCTTTCCAATTCACTGTACGTTCGTTGAATCGTATTAGGATTTACGCCTAAAGCAATAGCCATTTCTCGAACAGATGGTAGTTTATCTCCTGGCATTCGTTCATAACGAGCAATTTGCTGTGTGATTTTTTCGACGATTTGCATATAAATTGGTCTTGATGCTTGAAACTCATCTGCCATTGTAAAGCTACACCTCTACTTTCTTTTCCAGTAACCAAGAAGCTGCTAGAAAAACGGCAATGAATGCTATAAGATATCCCAGTAATGTAAAAATTGATATATCCGTTCTTTCTATTGAAGCCTGAAAAAAATGCTGATTTCCTTCAAAAGTGAATGTATGGTCTACAGAAATCACACTTTTCCTTTTAAGCGCATCAATAATGGGAATTCGATTAAACCAATAGACTGCCAGATTCCAGCTATTCCAAAGAAGGATTAAAAGCAACCAACGTATTTTGTTCATCCATGCAATTCTTTTCATACTGTGATAGAGAGCCCAATAGAAAAAAATCCAGCTACTAAAGTATATGGACATTCCTAAAATAACCAAACACATAAAAAATAAATCCGACTGATTAAAAGCTAACTGAAATTCTCCTGCATTTGCAATGCTGATCACTGCAACAATAAATATTAGACTTAAAGATCCTAAAGAATAGAGAAAGCCAGCAATCCATTTGGATAAAAGAAGTTTTATACTGCTATTTGGATTATGAAGCCATAATTGTGTTCTTCCCTCTATATTCAACGAAGTCAATAAAAAGGCAGGAAGAAAGAAAAGGTGGGCAAAACATAAAGAAATAGCTAAAATCGCTACCAAAACAAATGATTGATAATAACCTGCAAAACCAATTGCCGTGACCATCCCTAATCCCATAATAAGAAGAATTGTATATAGAAAAGGGAGACCAAGCTTTAAATCTTTCTTCAATAGTCCATTAAAGGAATGCAAACAAATCACCTCATTGTATTAGTGTACTATCAACATAGTACACTAATACAAAAACATTCGTCAATAGGACATTGGAGTGGTATTTCTAAATACAAATAAAAAAGGATCAACTCATCAATTATGAGTTCACCCTTTTTTACGATGTAAAGACTGTCATTATAAAATAAATAACTTATTTTTCATCTTTTACACGTGTTATTTTTATCTCTTTTAATAACTCTTTTACAACATGACTAGCCATAATTAATCCAGCTACAGAAGGTACAAATGCATTAGAAGAGGGCGGCATTTTTGCTTTACGGATTGGTGCATTATCTTTTCCTACTACTTTACGAACATCCTCACGAATTATAATGGGACTTTCATCAGAGAATACGACATTAATTCCTTTTCTAATCCCTTCTTTACGTAGTCTTGTACGAATAACTTTCGCAATCGGATCTGTGTGTGTTTTACTGATATCTGCAATTTGGAAACGGGTTGGATCCATTTTATTTGCAGCACCCATGCTTGAAATAATCGGTATATTCCTTTTTAGGCACTCTTTCATTAAATGTATTTTATACGCAATCGTATCAGAAGCATCTATCACAAAATCTAAGCCATAGTCAAAAATTTCTTCATATGTTTCTTCTGTATAGAACATTTTCAAGGCAATTACTTCACACTCAGGATTAATGTCTGCAATACGCTCTTTCATTATGTCTACTTTAGGACGGCCAACAGTGGATAACAATGCAATGACCTGCCTGTTCACATTTGTAATATCCACATCGTCTTTATCAATTAAAATTAATCTTCCTACGCCAGAGCGGGCCAAGGCTTCTGCAGAAAAAGAACCAACGCCCCCAATACCTAAAACAGCTACAGTGCTGTTTTTCATCGTGTCTAATCCTTCTTTACCAATGGCTAACTCATTTCTCGAAAATTGGTGTAACATCTGTTTTCAACTCCATTTAATTTTTCCTATAAGCTAATTATGTTTACATATTCCCTTACTGGGAACTTTCATTCTGGGAGAATAAAAATAATTACTTATGAAATATATCATAATTTTTTATCAGCTACCACTCTTCCTTTTTTTGCTTCCATATAAGTATCAAATTTTGTTTACTGTAATAGTTCAATTTACAAGGAAATCATTGTCAACACTAAATATCCCATGAATAAAAAAAGCAGAAGAAAACATATTCTAGAATGTTTTCTTCTGCTCTTCATCATTATTTATCTAGTTTTAGTGATAAATGTAGATCTGTTAATTGGTTTTCACTTACTTCACTTGGAGCATTTGTCATGAGACAGCTTGCACTTGCCGTTTTAGGGAATGCAATTGTATCACGAAGGTTAGTACGACCAGATAACAACATAATTAAGCGGTCTAATCCAATCGCGATCCCGCCATGTGGTGGTGTACCATATTCAAAAGCTTCTAATAAGAAGCCAAATTGAGCATGTGCTTCTTCCTTCGTAAAGCCTAGTAAGCTAAACATTTTCTCTTGGATGTCTTTTTCAAAAATACGCAGGGATCCTCCACCTAGTTCGTATCCATTTAATACAATATCATAGGCTTGTGCTTTCACTGCTTTAGGGTTGCTATCAAGCAGTTCAAGATCTGCTCTTTGTGGCATCGTAAACGGATGATGGGCTGCGTAAAAACGACCTTCATCTTCGTCATATTCAAATAATGGCCAATCAGTCACCCAAAGGAAATTAAATTTGCTTTGATCGATTAACTCTAGCTCTTTTGCTAATTTTAAACGTAGAGCTCCTAATGCATCTGCAACAACGTTCTTTTTATCGGCAACAAATAATAGAAGGTCTCCAGTTTCAATTGCCAAGGCTTGCTCTAAACCTTTTTGCTCTGTTTCTGAAATAAACTTGGAGATAGGTCCTTTTAAGCCATCTTCTTCTGCTTTTAACCAAGCAAGACCTTTTGCACCATACACTTTTACAAACTCTGTCAATGCATCAATATCTTTACGAGAATATTTTCCGCTTGCATTTTTTACATTAATTGCTTTTACTTGACCATCTGTTTCAACCGCTGAAGCAAATACCTTAAAGCTTGAATCTTTAACAATTTCAGAAAGGTCTACTAATTCCATTTCAAAACGAGTATCTGGTTTATCAGAACCATATCTGCTCATCGCTTCATCATATGGCATTCTTGCAAAAGGTAAAGAAACATTTATTCCTTTTACTTCTTTCATGATTTTTGCCATCATTGTTTCCATCATAGCCATAATGTCTTCTTGACTCATAAAGCTTGTTTCGATATCAAGTTGCGTAAATTCTGGTTGTCGATCTGCACGCAAATCTTCGTCGCGGAAACAACGAGCAATTTGATAGTATCTTTCTACTCCACCAACCATTAACAATTGCTTAAAGATTTGCGGAGATTGTGGCAGTGCATAAAATTCACCTGGATGAACACGGCTAGGAACTAAATAATCTCTTGCTCCTTCAGGCGTACTTTTCGTTAAAATTGGTGTTTCTATATCTAAGAATCCTTCACTATCAAGAAAGTCTCTCATAACTTTGGTTACTTGATGACGCATCTTTAATGTTTCAAACATAACAGGTCTTCTAACATCTAAATAACGATATTTTAAACGGACATCTTCTGCTACATCTGTTTGATCAGAAATAATAAACGGAGGAGTTTTTGCTTCATTTATTATCGTAATTTCATCCGCTATTATTTCAATTTTTCCTGTTTTAATGTTTTCATTAACTGTACCTTCTTGACGTGCCACTACTTTTCCTTTTATATCAAGAACAAATTCGTTTCGCACTTTATCAGCAATTTCTATTGCTTCTTTATTTATCTCAGGATTAAATACTACCTGTACAATACCAGTACGGTCACGCAAATCGATGAAAATAAGTCCACCTAAGTCACGTCTTTTTTGAACCCACCCTTTTAAAACAATACTTTCTCCAATCGATTTTTCTGTTACTTCACCACAAAAATATGTTCTTCCAAACATGAAGTATCCTCCCTAATTATCTTGTATTAATAATTCTATAAAACGATTCCTTGTATTAAAAAGCTCCAAAATCTTTCAGAACCCTTACAAGATTTGTTAATTCAATCTCTTTTTGTTCCCCGGTTTCTAAATGCTTTACATTAATTTTGTTATTTTGGAGCTCATCTTCTCCTATAACAGCTACATATTTAGCATGAAGACGGTCAGCAGCTTTAAATTGTGCTTTTACTTTGCGATCAAGATAATCTCTTTCAGCAGAGAAACCAGCTTGTCTAAGCTCATATAATAAGCCTACTGTGTAATCTTTCGCTTCTTCCCCTAATGAAACTAAATAACAATCCACTTTTTTTTCAATAGGCAATTCGATTTTTTCCGCTTCAAGTGCAGCAAGTAATCTTTCTAGACTCATGGCAAAACCGATTCCCGGTGCTTCTGGTCCACCTAATTCTTCTGTTAAGCCATTGTATCTGCCTCCACCACATAAGGTAGTAATTGCTCCAAATCCTTCTGCCTCACTCATTATTTCAAAAGCTGTGTGATTGTAATAATCCAATCCTCTAACTAGGTTGGAGTCTACCACAAAAGGTATATTTAACGCCGTTAAATATTTCTGCACTTTTTCAAAGTATGTTTTTGATTCTTCATTTAAATAATCTAAGATCGATGGAGCAGATTTCATTAATGGATGGTCATGATCTTTTTTGCAATCTAAGATTCTCATTGGGTTTTTCTCTAGTCTTGTTTGACAGTCATGACAAAATTCCCCGATGCTTGGTTTAAAGTGTGCAATTAATGCTTCACGATGAGCTTGTCTGCTTTCTTTATCTCCTAAGCTATTTACAACCACTTTCAACTTAGATAGCCCCATTGTTTGATAAACAGAATAGGCAAGTGCAATTACTTCTGCATCAATTGCTGGATCTTTACTCCCTATTGCTTCCACACCAAATTGAACAAATTGACGAAAGCGACCAGCCTGTGGTCTTTCATAACGGAACATTTGTCCTAAATAAAAGAGCTTAATTGGCTGAGAAGCATAACCATGCATTTTGTTCTCTACGAATGAACGAACAACCGCTGCAGTTCCTTCTGGTCTTAATGTTAGGCTTCTTTTTCCTCGATCTTCAAAAGTATACATTTCCTTTGTTACGATATCCGTCGTATCCCCGACACTTCGTAGAAATAACTCTGTATGTTCAAATATAGGTGTACGGATTTCGCTATATTGATATCGATCACAAAGTTCCTTAATTTTTTGTTCAACATATTGCCACTTTTCTACTGTTCCAGGCAATATATCTTGGGTTCCTCTTGGAATATTCATTTGCATTTTTATGTATCCTCCCTAATATTAGAAAGCACCGGCTATTCGTGCTTTTTCCGTAATAGTTTGTACAAAAAAAACCTCGTCCCTTGCATCCATCTGAATACAAGGGACGAGATTTTTCCCGTGGTACCACCCTAATTGAAGATTATCATAAATCTTCCACTTTGCAGTTAACGCCTGCTCACGTTTCTACCTACTAATGAAGCAATATTTTCAGAAGAAAGCCTCCCAGAGTGTTCTTTCTCTAAGTCATCATGTAGAAATGCTTGCAGCCTTATGGACATTTCCTCTCTGTTCATGTGTCTCTTAGATACTTTTCTCGATCAATAGCTTTACTTGATTATTTATTATTATCTAATTAATAATAAATAGGAACGATTATATTGTCAATAGGATATAAAGTGAAACTTCCATCAGTGTGGTTTTTTCTTCCCCCTGCACTGATGGTTAGTTGAACCAATCGGACCTTTATGAATAGTTGATCTCCTACCTATCTTCCTCGAATTCTCATAAGCTTACGGCCAGAGTCTAATTGTTCGTTGAGATGGAATAAAAATGATTTCCCTGTTCTTTTATGATTTTCCTAATTGTTTTTTTAGTTTTTTTACTTCTCCTAATGATAAACCAAATTCAGAAGCAAGTTCAACAGCATTTGAATTTCCTTCTCTTTGAATAAAATCGTGAAAATCTACGCCTAGTAATTTGGAATCAATTTCACTAGCTGATAAACTTTTTTCACCAAATCTCATGCAATTCACCCTTTTTTCTGTTATTTTTTTATAGTATTACCATGAGTGGCTAAAAAATATCATCCAAAAAATAGTTTCTTGTCTAAATTTGATTA